>Ga0207718_100087_pt1 | contig 114363 bp, 118 predicted proteins | sample A23M2SouthBayCA_FD_187749 | JGI IMG/M metagenome (GOLD analysis project Ga0207718, IMG submission 187749) | Aerobic enrichment media microbial communities from Eden Landing Ponds, California, USA - A23 M2 (SPAdes) | ecosystem: Environmental > Aquatic > Marine > Unclassified | place: Emeryville...
CCAAAGTCAAACGAATTACTACATACAAAGCTTGAACCGACGCGTACGAACGCTATTTCTTACGCATTCTTTGCCGAACTGCGCGAGAAACACGACGTCGACGACGCCCTGTTTCTCGTCGATGGCGCGACACCGCTGAAAGACGCATGCTCACGTCACGGACTCGATTTCAGATACCAAAAGCATGGAAATCGGAATAGCGTCGAGCGTGTCTTTCGAGAAGTAAAGAAACGAACCTCTTCGTTTTCAAACTGTTTCAGCCACGTCGACCCAGACACAGCTGACGACTGGCTCAGATCGTTCAGCTTCGCATGGAATCAGCTAATCTGAACACTACCGTTTAAACGGCCCCAATTCTTACGAACGACCAATGAGTGAGACGCCGGAGTACGACGTAGCGGTGGTCGGCGGCGGCCCCGCCGGCCTGACCAGTGCGCTGTACACGACACGGCTCGGCCACGACACCGTGGTCGTCGACCGCGGCGGTGGCCGGGCGGCGATGATGCGAGACACCCACAACGTGATCGGCGTGACCGAACACGTCTCGGGCAACGAGTTCCTCCAGACCGGTCGCGAGCAGGTCGAGTCCTACGGGGCCGATTTCGTCCAGAATTTCGTCTCCCAGATCGATCGGATCGACGACGGGTTCGAACTGACCGCAGGCGAGGACACCGTCACCGCCCGGAAGGTCGTGCTGGCGACGGGCTTCAGCGATGAGCGCCCCGACCCGCCGCTGCCCCGGACCGGCCAGGGACTCCACTGGTGTCTGCACTGCGACGCCTACATGTTCGTCGACGAACCGGTCTACGTGATGGGCACCGGCGAGGCCGCGGCCCACGTCGCGATGATCATGCTGAACTTCACCGACGACGTGGACGTGCTGACCCGCGGCGACGAAATCGAGTGGACCGACGAGACCGACGAGCAACTGCGCGCCCACCCGGTCGACGTGATCGAGAGCGACATCGAAGCGATGGAGAAAGACGAGAACGGCTGGCTGAAGGCCTTCGAATTTGAAGACGGCGAGAAACGGGAGTATCGCGGCGGCTTCCCGATGTACGGCTCCGACTACAACGCCGATCTGGCCGACCAACTCGGCGTCGAGCGCAACGATGACGGCACCATCGAAGTCGACGACCACGGCCGTACCAGCGTCGACGGCGTCTCGGCAGTCGGCGACATCACCCCCGGCCACAACCAGATCCCCGTCGCACTGGGCGAGGGCGCGAAAGCGGGTATCGGCCTCCACTACGACCTCCGTGAGTTCCCGCGTTCGCCCGAGGAGATCGACGAGGCAGGTCCGGTCGGCGACGAGGAAGTGCCGGCGATCTCTCCCGATCTGATGGCGACCGCCGTTGCCCACGAGGGACACGCCGCCGGCCCGCGAGAGGACGTCGCCGACGAGGCGGAGGTCGAGCAGTCGACCGCGACCGACGACTAGGAAACGCTACAGGACTCGTCGTCGCGAGAGAGCACTGGAAGCCCTCGGCCCGTTCGACGGTATCTGCGACGGATATCCTCGTTGCACTCGGATAGGGCCGCCGCAGATACCGCGAAGCGCGCCTCGCCCTTCCATCCACCAGGGTTTCAGCTCTTCACCCGTCCACAGTCCTGGCGGATGAAAGGGCGAGGTGCGGTCGATCCATCCCGGGCGACGTAAGCACGCGAGCGAAGCGAGCGCGCACAGCGAGCCCCGGAGTGGTCGACCGCGCCGAGGGCTTTCGGTGTATTCACCACGCTTCGGGTACTGTTGCGTTCACTCGGTCGGATCACCAGCGGCTTCGTCCACCAGTGCGGCGGCGTCCCGAAACAGTCCGTCGAGGTTCTCGGGGAGCGTCGGATGGTAGGCCCGGTCGGGGATCTCGCGCACGTCCAGTCCCATCTCGACGACGATCTGCATGGTCTTGGCGAAGCTATCGGCGTGGTAGTGCAGGCCCTGCCAGCCCAGCACGGTCCCGTCGGTCCGGTCGACCACTAGCTTTGCCAGTCCCTCGGGCACGTCCTTGGACTTGAAGACGCCGTCGTCGCTGGCCTGTCGGGTGGCGACCGCGATGTCGTAGCCCGCTTCGCGGGCCGTCCGCTCGTTGTGGCCGACGCGACCGAACGGGTACACCCCGAGACCGGAGAAGATGACGTGGTGGTGGACGTTCTCGTAGGGCTGGGGGTCGCTGCCGGCCTCCTGCCGGACGATGTTCTCGGCGGCGGTGAAGCCCTGCTCCTTGGCGACGTGGAGGATCGGCTCCTTGCCGTTCACGTCGCCGACGGCGTACACGTGGTCGTGGGCCGCCGTCTGCATCGTCTCGCGGACCCAGTCGCCCTCGACGGTGATGCTGGTGTTCTCCAGCCCGAGTCCCTCGACCGTGGGTCGGCGGCCGGTGAAGCAAAAGAGCTGGTCGGCCTCGTAGCTCTCCGTCTCGCCTTCTCGCGGGCCCTGCCCGCTCGAACTGTCCGAGGCGCGCTGCGCCTCGCTGTCCTCGAACTCGACAGTGAGCCGAACGCCGCCGTCGTCGGTCGGTTCGAGCTCTTGCTCGTAGCAGTTCGTCGGGATCGTCAGGTCCCAGTTGTCCTCGTAGAGATCGAGGGCGGCATCGCCGAACTCGGGGTCGGCCTCGTCGACGGGGCGGTCGTCGTGTTCGATCACGGTCAGCTCCATCCCGCCGGCCTCTGCGAGGTAGGGGACCATCTCCATCCCGATGTAGCCAAAGCCCATGACGATGCCCGAGTCGGGGAACTCGCGAGCGTCGAGTACCTCGGCGCTGGTCATGAAATCCACCTCGTCGATGCCGGGCGTGTCGGGGACGTTGACGCTCGAACCGGTCGCGATCACGACGTAGTCGGCCTCGTACTGCTCGCCGCCGGCTTCGATGGTGTGGTCGTCGACGAAGCGAGCGGTGTCGTGGACGAAGGTCACGTCGTCGCGCTCGGCCAGGTCGTGGATGCCCTCGCGGCGGTGGCCCGCCCACCCGAGAGTGCGGTCGTCCTTCTCGTCGACGACGCGGTCTAAGTCCACGTCGGGTACGTCACCGACGAGACGGTCGTCGTGGCGGGCCTGAAAGCGGTGGGCACCCGCGGAGAGCACCTCTTTGGACGGCATACACCCTCGGAGAATACACAGACCACCGCCGGGGTCGCCGTCGTCGATCAGCGTCAGTTCGATCCCCGGTTCTTCGGCGAGTTCACCTGCGACGGCGGCCCCCGCACTGCCGTAGGCCCCGATGACGACGACGTGAGTCATGTCGGAGTGTCTGGTGGCGGACGGCAAAAAGATTGGTCGGGTGTGTGCGGGATGCCCAGTGACGGCGACCACCGATCCCACACCCGGGGTTGGCCGGTAGCGCGCCGTTACCTCGGGCAACCGCCTGTCTGCATCGAAACGCTTAGGATATCAACCGAATATTCGTTCGGTATGGACGGGGAGACGCCCTTCGCGGGCGAGCCAGCAGACTCACAGGAGGCGATCATGCGCGCGACCTACTGCGCACTCGAACAGTACGGCTACGCTGGGCTGTCGATCCAGCGGATCGCGGACGAAGCCGACCTGAGCAAGTCGACGTTCTACCACCACTACGACGACAAGCACGACCTGCTGACGGCGTTCGTCGACTTCATCCTCGCCGAGTTCTCGCGGGTCTTCTCGATGACGGCGGGCGACGACCCGACCGAGAATTTGCGGACCTACATCGGGCTGATTCTCGATCCCGAATCCGTCGGCGATGTCACGGAGATGTCCCCGAGCGCCAAAGTGCTGGGCACCTACGTCGAACTCCGCGCACAGGCCGTCCAGGACGAGACGTTCCGCCGGAAGTTCACCGAGGTCGACCAGGCCTTCGAGGAACAGCTGACGGCGATCATCCGCGACGGCATCGAGAGCGGCGAGTTCCGCCCGGTCGACCCCGAGACCACCGCGACGTTCGTGCTGACGCTCATCGCCGGCCACACGTTCCGCCGGTCGACCAGAGAGGACGATCCGACCGAAGCGGTTCGCGAGGAGTTCGAGCGCTACATGCAACAGTCACTGCTTCGCGACGACGCGTGAAGCGGTCGCGTGGGCGACGATGAGACACTGTTTTACCGTCCGGCGACGAGGCCTCACACAATGATGGGGGCTGCTGTCCGTTTCCGTCCCGGGCTTCGATGGGTCTGCTGTCTGGGCTGTCTCGCCGTGCTCGTCGGGATGGAACCGACACAGGGACCGCTGGCAGCGGCGCTGCTCGCGGCGGCCAGTCCAAACCGTCTCCGCGGCGTCGGCGGACTGCTCACCGGACTCGTCGTCGGGGCTGCCCTTGGCGGGGTAGTCGGCTACGCCGCTGTGTCGCTGTTTACCGCGCCGCTCTCGCTGCTCGGGGCGGTCGGACTGGGCGTCGCACTCGGCGGCGGCGTCGGCGTCGTCACGAACTACCTCGCGACCGGTGACGAGGGCGATGTCGACGAGACGATGACAGTCGAGCGCGAACCCCAGCAGGCCACCCCGACGCCCGCCGACCTGTTCGACGACCACCCCGACCCGGTCCTCTACGTCGCCAACGAGGGCCACGGCCCGGTCGTCCGGGCCGCCAACGACGCCTACGGTAGCCAGTTCGACGTGCCGGTCGACGCGGTCATCGGTGCACCGCTGGAAGAAGCAGTCTTGGCCGGCGACGACACCGACAGCGTCGTCGAGACGGTCGCGGCCGACGATCACCTCGACACTGTCGTCACGTGCCCGACGGCCGACGGCGACCGGTCCTACCGGCTCCGGTCGGTCGGTGGCGATACGGACGGCTACCTGCTGTACACGCCACGAGACGAGTGATAAAAGGGCACTCCAACCGATGCCGCCTATCCGGGGTGACGGCTGATCTCCGTGAACGCCCGTTCGATGTCGTCGAACTCCCCCAGCGTGTCGTCCATCTCGGCTTTCAACTCCTCGATTCGGGCCTGCAGTGCCGCCACGTCCTCGTTGTCGTCGAGCGTCTGTGCGGTCTTCTCTGCCTGCAGGAGCGCGAGTTTCGACGTGGCTTCGAGATAGCGCGTCAGCTGATGGTCGTACCGTCGCGCGGTCAACTGCTGCTCGATGGCCGCCACGAGGTCGTCTTTCTCGATGGGTTTGCAGAGGTAGTCGTCGAACGCCATGTCGATGATGTCGAAATCGGGGTCCACGGCCGTGATCATGATGACACGGCAGTCGGCACCGCGTTCGCGGATCGTCTCGAGCACCTCGTCGCCAGAGACACCTGGCATCCGCCGGTCGAGGAGTACCACGTCGATCCCCTCACCATCCCCGATGGCGTCGAGGGCTGCCTCACCACCGTACGCGGTTTCGGTGTCGAACGCGTTGCGCAACCGAAGCGCGTACACGTCGGCGACTTCCTTCTCGTCGTCGACGACGAGGACGGTGGCATCGTCGGTTGTCTCTGACACTGTTCCACAGTTGTTATCCCCGCGCTTATAATTGTTTGTTGGTAGCCCGCCCTGCAGCGATTCAGAGACGTTCGCGACGCTGGGGCGTGAAATCCCTCACGGACCGAACGACACGCCCACTCGGCGGGGTCGTGCTCTCTGTGGAACGGAAGTTTAAAGATTGTCTCAGAGCGAAACTCCGAACAAGGATGTTCGCGCCACTGCAAGTCGTCGACAGCTTCTTGCTGAACTATAACGTCGGGGACGTGTTGCTGCTGGTGACCGTACTGGGCGCTGTGGGGATCTTTCTCCAGCGGTCGAACAAACTACTGAGCCTGCACCTGCTCTCGCTGGGGCTGGCGTTTCTCGTACTCCCCGGAAAGATGTTCGAGCCCGCCGCCAAGAGCCTCCTGAGCAGCATCGCGATGTACAAGTTCGTCGGGCTGGCGATTCTCGTCGTCGCGCCGGTCCTCTTCGCCGTCAGTCGCCGCTAGGCCAGTTTGCCAAGCGCTGCGAAGAAGTCCCGCTGCGGGCCGGCGATCTTGACCGGCTCACCGGCACGTGACACGCGAATCTGTGTCGGCGGCGTCACCTGTTCTCTGACCCGCCCGTCGCCGACGACGACTCCGCTCGCGCCGTCCTCGATCCTGATCGTCACCTCGCTATCGTCGTCGACGACCAGCGGCGGCATCGCCTCCTCGCCGGCCATCTCCGTGACGACGATCCCGTCGACCGCCGGGTGGACCAACGGCCCGTCCTCACTGAGGTTGTACGCCGTCGATCCGGTCGGCGTCGCCACCAGCACCCCGTCGGCGTGCCCGCTCGTGTACAGCGAGCCGTCGACCCGAACCTCGAAGCCCGCACCGCCGCCGTGGCCACGGTGCGTGCCCTGCACGACGATCTCGTTGAGTGCCGGCGGGAGCGTCCAGTCCGCACCGCTGGCCTGCAATCGCGGCACGGTCCGGGTCTGTGCGGTACCCTCGTCCCGGATGCGCTCGACTTCGGCGACGACCGTCTCGACGGCGTCGTCGGGCGCGACGGCGTTGAGGAAGCCGACTTCGCCGAGGTTGACGCCGAGGATCGGTGTCGATCCGGCACCCCGAGCGGCAAAGAGAAAGGTGCCGTCACCGCCGATGCTCACCACCAGATCACAGGTCCCCATCTCGTCGACCGCCGCGCCGACCGGGGCCGGCCGGTCACCGTCCGGCCACCGGTCTTCGTCGGCCGAAAGCGTCGCCGCCGTCGTCTCGTCGAAGACCACCGTCGCGGGGACCGCCTGCAGTCGCTCGAACAGTCGTGTCGCCAGCGATGTCGCTCGGTGGTTCGACCGCTGGGCGACGATCCCGACCTTCATCGTTCCGGGCTTTCGGCGGCGTGTACATAAACCCGTCCACACCCGCCCATGTTCGCAGGTGATAACGCCGGCGATACATTTACTCCCCTCGCAACGAAACCGCCGCCTATGGCAGCGACCGGGGACCTGATCACGCCATGAGCGAGGACACGTCGGACGACGACTGGTTCGAGAGCGCCGTCGGCGACGACGAGTCGGATGCCGACGACAGCGAGCGCGCCGAGACGGACCCGGAACAAGCGGCCGAGCGCAGCGACGGCGAAGAGCAAGCAGGCTCCGACAGCCCGTTCGACGACACCAGCGAGGACAGTGACAGTCCATTCGACGACACCGGCGGGAGTAGCGACAGCCCCTTCGACGGCGACACTGGCGGAAGTAGCGATAGCCCCTTCGATGGCGACGCCGGCGACAGCGGTGACAGCCCCTTCGACGACGACACCAGCGGGAGTAGCGACAGCCCCTTCGACGACGACTCGGGCGGCGGCGGTGACTCGCTGTTCGACGAGGACTTCGAGTCGGCCTTCGCCTCGACCGGCGGTCCGGGCGGGGACTCCGACGACTTCGAAGACGACGACTTCGAGTCCCAGATCCCGCGCATCGACCTCGGGATCGCCGGGCTCGACAATATGATCCAGGGGGGCATCCCCGAACGCCACCTGATGGTCACCATCGGCTCGGCCGGGACCGGGAAGACGACATTCGGCCTCCAGTTTCTCCACCACGGGCTCGAACAGGGCGACAACGCCGTGTTCATCACGCTCGAACAGAGCCACGAGGCGATCATGGCCACCGCCGAGGAACGGGGCTGGGGCTTCGAGGCCTACGAGGCCGACGACCAGCTCGCCATCGTCGACCTCGACCCGGTGGAGATGGCCAACAGCCTCGACAACATTCGCGGCGAACTCCCCGAACTGATCGAGGAATTCGACGCCGACCGCCTCGTGCTCGACTCCGTCTCACTACTGGAGATGATGTACAACGACCAGGCCAAACGCCGCACCGAAGTGTTCGACTTCACCCGCTCGCTGAAACAGGCCGGTGTCACGACGATGCTCACCTCCGAAGCCAGCGAGAGCAACCCCTACGCCTCCCGCCACGGCATCATCGAATACCTCACCGACGCCGTCTTCATCCTCCAGTACGTCCGCACTGAGACTCGGGAGACCCGCCTCGCCGTCGAAATTCAGAAGATCCGCAACGCCAACCACTCGCGGGAGACCAAACCCTACGAGATCATGATGGACGGCATCAGCGTCTACGAACAGGCGAATATTTTCTAAACCATCTTTTTCCGCGTCGGGTTCGAGTCGCGCCTTCGGCGCGCTCGAACCACTCGCGCAAAAACATGGGTGAAAAAGGCCGAACGCGAGCCGTCGGCTCGCGTTCGGGGAACCGGGCGACCTGCCGGGTCCTTCGACCGCTCGGTCGCCCGGATGGTCACAGCAACGCCGTGGCGCGCGCTGTCGCGGCAGGCGAGGCGCACCGCGCCTCGATGTGAGCGGCGAAGCCGCGAACACTCCGTGCCGCGACAAAACCGCGCGAGGTCTTCACGAGCCATCGGCGAGCGAATGGCTCGGAAGTCGAGCGAAGCGAGTCTTCCGGTGAATGAGTGAGAGGACGTAGTGACCGAACGAATCGGCTGGGGAGGTGTGTGGTGCGGTGCTGTGCAGTGCTGTCCCTGGGGGATGAAAGGGCGAGGCTCGGTCGCGGGATCTGCGCCGGCACTATCCGAGTGGAACGAGGATATCCGGCACAGATCCCGCGAGCGGGGCGAGGGCTTTCAGTTCACGTTGTCGCCAGACATCACTGCGACTCCTAGCGACCGGGCCGAGGGCTTTCAGTGCACGTCATCACCAATTGCCACTGCGTTTGCTAGCGAGCCAAGCATTAAGCGACCACGGGACGACGGGCCGGTATGGTCTTGCTCGTTCCCTTCGATGGATCGACGCTCGCACAGACGGCGCTGGAACGCGCTGTCGAGTTCTCCGAGTACACCGGCGAAGCCGTGCTCGTCCTCTCGGTGATCCCCGACGACCCCGAGTACGCCGTCGAGCGCGGATGGGTCGACGCCCCCGACGCGTACGACCCCGACGCGACCGCCGACCGCTTCGAGTCGCTCGTCGGCGAGATCGCACCCGATGCGGAGTTCCGCGTCGAGACGCCCGAAGACGTGAGTTCGATGGCCGACGTGACCACCGACGTGGTGCGGACGATCCGCGAGGTCTCACACGAAGTCGACGCCTCGATCGTCTTCATCGGCAGCGAGAACGCCGGCCGCGTCTCGACGCCGGTGTGTAGCGTCGGCGCGCCGCTCTCGGAGGACCCGGAGTACGACGTGCACATCGTCCGGCACGCGGCGGCCTGACCGCCGTCGATTCTCGCCGCTTCTATCGCGCGACGGTCACCGGGACCGAGGCCCGCCGAACGACCGTCTCGGCGACGCTGCCAAGCAGGATGCGCGAGACGCCCGACCGGCTGTGGCTCCCCATCACGATCTGGTCGATGTCGTGGTCGTCGGCGTAATCGACGATGGCGGTGGTCGGGCGGCCGACCTCTACGACCCGTTCGATGTCGATTTCGTGGGCACCCGTCGCTGTCACGAGTTCGTCGAACAGTGTCTCGGCCGTGGCCTTCTCCTGTTCGTACCACTCCTCTGAGAAGGAGGGGATCGACGCCTGCGCGCTGTAGCCCGCCTCCGCCGGATTGATCACGTGCAGGAGGACCATCGTCGCGTCGGGAAACTCCCGGACGACGAACTCGCAGGCCTCGTGGGCCTGCTCGGAGCTATCGACCGGGACGAGGATTCGCTTGCCCATGTGAACTTGTGACAAGCCAGCGGATTATAGCCTTCGGCCGCTCGCCCGCGAACGAGACAGTCAGTCCCGACCGTGCTTGGTCACACAGGTCGCGAGTCCCTGAATCTCGACGGGTTCGGAGTTGTCGGGCGAGTAGACGACCATCTGACCCTTCTCCATGTAGGGTACCTTCGACTCCAAGTTCGGCGGGATGTTCACCGCCGAGATGGCGTCCTCGTCGCCCAGATTCAGGACGACGGTGGTGTTGATCTGCTTGAACACGGAATCCGCGATGTCCTGGGGGTCCTGCGTGATCAAAAAGAGGCCCAGCCGTTCCTTGCGGCCCTGCTTTGCGGCTTCGGTGAACTTCCCGATCACCTTCCGGGCCTGCACGCTGTCGGCGTCGGTGAGGAAGTTGTGGGCCTCGTCCATCCCCAGTACCAGCGGGGTCTCCTTGATCCGCTCGTAAGTCGGGCTATTGGAGAGCTTCTGGTCGACGAGCATCGACGCCAGCGCCAGCACGACCGTCGTCTTCGAGCGCGAATCGTTGATGTGGTACGTCGGGACGACGCTGATACCCCCGGAGCGGACGAACTGCTTGACCATCTCGGTGATCGGCCGGGCGTCCTGATCGAAGACGCCGCCGAAGCCGTAGGCCCGGCGCTTGACCGCGTCGAAGGTCGCCTCGTGGACGCGGCCGGACTCGTCGAGTTCCTCCTTCAGGGCGGGGTCGTCGAGGAACGTGGTGAACTGGTCGTAGGTACCCGACTGGCCGTACTCGTCCTGAAACCGGTTCAGCAGGTAGTGCAGCGCCGAGTACTGGTTGTCGTTGAGCTGACTCCCCGCGATCAGCCACGGGTTCGAGTGAACCATCGAGAACGGGATCGTGAACTCGACCTGCTCGGCGCGGTGGTGACTGGCCGCGTAGCTCGAGCCACTCACTTTCGGGACGAACGCGGTCGTGTCGTCGTGGCCGCCACAGGCGATCCCCTCCCGCTCACAACGGCGTTTGAAATCGTCGGGCAGGTCGCCGTCGTCGTGCATCTGGGCGTACTCGTCCTGCGGGTCGAACATGACGAGGCAGGGCGACACGTCGCGGTCCTCGCCCTCGATCGGATAGGTCCGGTCCTCGTCGAGGTACTGCCGGAGGATGTTCTTCGAGCCGTGGGTCTTGCCCGACCCCGTCCCGCCGGCGACGAGCGTGTGGCGGAAGACCAGGGGGTCGCCGGCCTCGTAGTCGTCCTTCAGGCGGTAGTCGATGGTCGGCGGTTCGGCTGCGGTCCTGACTTTCTCGCCACCCACGGAGAGATGGCCCAGAAAGACGCCGTCCTCGGGGATCTTCAGTCCGGTCTTGATCTCGCGCTTGTCCGTGGCCTGCCGAACCACCGTCTCGGGTTTGGGGACGCGATCGGTCATCCGCCGCTTCATCTCGTCGCCCTCGCCGTAGAGCACGGCGACGGGCTCCAGCGTCGCCATGAACTTGAAGTCCTGCTCGTCGATGCCACCGGAGCGCATCGCGCGGCGGGCGTGGATCTCGGTGGCGTCGTCGGCCCGGAACTCCTGGGCGTACTCCAGTGCCGAGATGCGACAGAACAGGCGCTCGCCGTCGGGGTAGGGGACGAGCAGGTACTTGCCGATGCGCACGTCCGAGCGGTTGCCCACGGTGACGTAGGCCCGCAGACAGGTCTCCCGTTCGTCCTCGCAGATGGTCAGCCCCTCCGAGGCCGAGAGGACGCCGATGCCGCGGTCGCTGCCCGTCGGCTCGATGTCCATGTCCTCGAACGGTTCGTCGGCGTCGCCGTCGGTCGTCGCCGCGTCGTCGCTCACGTCGCGCTCGACGGCGGCGTCACCGGTGCTCCCGTCGTCCTCGCCGTCCCCGCCGTCGAACTCCGTGAAATCCCCGAGATCAGACATACGCGACCACTGGTGCTCCCGCGACTAACCGCTTTCCCCCGACCGCCGACCCGGTAGGGCGGGGATACCCGGCGAAAATTCCCCGGCAAGGCGAGGCTTTTACGCATTGGTATCGTATGTCATAGTATGTTACTGATCCGCGGGCAGGCCGGTGGGACGGAACTGACCGGGACCCTGTACGAGCAGGGCGAACACGCCCCCTCGTTCAAGGGCGCGCCCGACGAGGACGCCCCCTACGTCTGGGTGTGTGACGCCTTCTACGAGGTCGAGAGCGGCGGCCAGACCCAGGAGATCGACGGCCGAGAAGTGCGGGTCGCCTTCGAGTCGCCGATGCCCCGTGGCTTTACCGACCGCATAGGAGCCATCGCCGCCGCGAAAGAACACCTCCGCACCCAGTTCGCCCGCGTCGGCGTGCCTGAAGAATCGGTCGAGATCGAAGTCGTGCAGGTCCAGGAAGCCGGTCCAGAGGCGTAACTCACAGTTCCCCGAACGCGCCGTCCCGCCCACGTCGCTGGACTTGGTCTGGCTGTCGACGGCCATCCACTACAGTCTTTGACTGCCAGTCACACACATGGGTATGGACACGATAGCGGCGGCGGACTTTCACGACCTCGATCAGGTCACGACACCGCGACTCTCACCCGACGGGGACCGGGTCGCGTACGTCCACCGGACGCCGACGGACGACGAATCGTACGAGGCCACCGTCCACGTCGTCGACAGCGAGGGCGGCGAGTCTCGACGGTTCACGCTGGCGGAGGGGGTCGACGCGGACCCGCGCTGGAGTCCGAGCGGCGACCGCCTCGCGTTCACCTCGACCCGCGGCGCGGCGGACGACCGCCAGCAACTCTGGGTCCTCCCGACCGACGGCGGCGAGGCCCGGCAGGTGACCGACGTGGTCGGCGGCGTCGAGCAACTCGCGTGGTCGCCAGAGGGCGACCGCATCGCGTTCGTCCAGCGCGTAAGCCCAGACGACCGCGAGGCCGACCGTGACCTCGAAGTGCCCGACGACTACGAACAGGACCCGCCGGACCCGCGGGTCGTCGACCGGACGGTGTACCGCACCGCAGAGGAGTACACCGACGGCAAACGACGGCAGGTGTACCTCGTCAGCCTCGACGGCGACGACATCGAGCGCCTGACGACTGTCGACCGCGACCACGCCAGCCCGGTCTGGGGCGGGCCCGAGACGCTGTACGTCGCTTGCGACGCCGACGTGCCCGACCCGGACGACTCGCTCGCGACGGAGATCAGGCGGTACGACCTCGCGACCGGCGACGACGAGGTGGTCCACGAGACGACGACCTTCCAGCCCCAGCTCGCGGCCAGTGGCGACCGCGTCGCGTTCCCCTACACCGATCCCGAGGCCGGGACGATGGCACAGACGGCGTTGCACCTGCTGGACGAGGCGGGGGGCGTCCACGACCTCACCGCGCAACTCGACCGATCGGTCGCCGTCGACCTGCGTCCGACGTGGAACGACGGGACCCTGTACTTCGGGACCCCCGACGAGGGGGCGACCGCGATCTGGCGGATCGACGCGCCCGACGCGGTGGGCGGGGACGACTCCGAGCCCCGGGCGGTAGAGCGCGAACCCGAACGCCTGCGTCGCGACGAGTGGTCGTCGATCGCCGGGTTCGACGTGCTGGGCGACCGGATCGCGTACGTCCAGAGTTCGTGGGACCACCCCGGTGACCTGTTCGGTGCCGGTCTCGACACCGGCGAGGCGGTACGGCTGACAGCGTGCAACGCCGACTACCTCGCGGACCACGCCATCGGGGAGCCAGAGGTGATCAGCTACCCCGTCGGCGACGCCGGCGACGCTGCCGACGGCGAGACGTGTCAGGGCTGGCTGTTGACGCCACCCGACTTCGACCCCGAGGCGACGTACCCGCTCGTCGTCGAGGTCCACGGCGGCCCACACGCGATGTGGACGACGAGCGGGACGATGTGGCACGAGTTCCAGACGCTGGCGGCCCGGGGCTACGTCGTCTTCTGGTCGAACCCGCGCGGGTCGACGGGCTACGGCGAGACCTACATGCAGGCGATCGAGGGCGACTGGGGAGCAGTCACCGCCAGCGACGTTCTGGCCGGGGTCGAGGCGGTGACGGAGCGGTCGTACGTCGACGAGGACCAGCAGTTCCTCACCGGTGGGAGCTTCGGCGGATACATGACGGCGTGGCTGGTGAGCCACACGGGCCAGTTCGCCGGGGCCGTCTCCCAACGGGGCGTCTACGACCTGATCGGCTTCTACGGGTCGACGGACTGGGCGTACAAACTGGTCGAAGACGAGTTCGGGACGACGCCGTGGGAGGACCCAGGGTTCCTGCAGGCCCAGTCTCCGACGGGCCACTCGCACCAGGTCGAGACCCCGACGCTCGTGCTCCACAGCGAGGACGACTACCGGACGCCGATCTGTACCGCCGAACTGTTCCACCGGATCCTCCGCAAACACGGCGTCGACACCCGCTTCGTCCGGTATCCCGACGAGGGCCACGAACTCTCCCGGAGCGGTCAACCGGGCCACGTCGTCGACCGGATCGAACGGATCGCCCGCTGGTTCGACGGGTACGCCGCCGACCGTGACGTGCCACCCGCGCTGGAACGAGCACCGAACGCGGGTCTGTCCACGCCCGCGGCCCCGGACCAGACCGACGAGAAATCCGCCGACGAAGAACCCGCCGATCAAGAATACGCCGACGGGGAGTGACGCCCCGCTCGCCTAGAACTCCTCGAACTCAGCGCCCCAGCGCACGTCGTTGTACTCGCGCTGGCGGTCGCTGTCGAACTGTTCTTCGATCTTCTCGCGCAGTGCCGCCTTCTCGTCCTGCCCGATCCGGGCGAGTTCGTCGGCCTTGGCGACCGACAGCGGCGGGCCGCGCTCGGCGGCGATGTCGGCGAGCACCTGCCGGGTGATCTGTCGGCGGCGCTGCTCGTCCCGGGTGACGCCGTGGGGCGCTTCGATCCGGTACAGCAGGTCTTCCCGGGGATCGTAGACGACGAAGAAGGTGACCTCGTAGGCGGCCGGATCGAGCTTTCGTTCGATCCCCAGCGCGTCGCCGTCGGTCGAAAGCGGGCGGTCGGTGCCCACGCGCGAGCGGAACCAGTTCGTGCAGGTCAGCGCGTCCGTCCGCAGTTCGCTTTCCTCGTCCCGGCGAGCCAGTAGCTTCGTGAAGAAGGCGGCGTCGTTGGCCCACGGCGCTTGCCCGCGGTCCCGGCGCACTGCGCGGGTGATCGCCTTCGAGCCCGTCGACTTGACGAAGCCGATCAGTGGCACGTCGCGGTCGAGGAAGCGCTCGACCAGTCTGACGTAGTTCTCGACGACGGCCAGCACGTCCTCCTTGACCAGTAGCTCGGCGAGTTCGGGGTCGTGGTCGGCCCACTGGAGCAGTCCCGTGGGGTAGATGGGGCCGTCCAGCACGAGCAGGTCCTCGACGACGTCCGCCTGATCGAGCGCGTGCTCGCTCTCGGCGAGGTACAGCGCCAGCGCGTGTACCACGTCCTGCTCGTAGCGGTCGACGCGGGGCGTCTGGAGCACCCGTCGACGGGCGTACCCCTCGTCGTCCATCCGCCAGTCCTCGTCCAGTCCCACGGTCGGGTCGTTGGTGTGGGCGGTCATCACGATGGTCCGTCCGCGATGGAGGTCCAGATCCGACGGGACGGCGCTCATGGCGGCCTGTGCCACGTCGAGGACGAGACCGTTCTTGAACGTCGTCGGGTTGATTGTCCCCGAATCGAGCCCGTGCTGGGTGTCGAACGGCGTCGCCTGCAGGGCGGCGTCCTCGATGGCGACTTTCCGGCGGCGCTGCTCGCCGACCGGTTCCAGCACCGGCCGGCCGTCGAGCAGCAACGGGTCGAGAAACTCCTGCCAGACGGTCTCGGCGAACTCCCGGTGGTCCTGCTCGTCGACCCCTTGCTCGATCTGGCCCGCCAGGCGAGCGATGCCGTCGACGTGCACCGGGTCGAGTGTCATACTCGTGGCTTTCGCCGATGGCGTATAAGAATTGTCACGGCGGCCGCGGGCGTGTTGTCCGCTTCAAAGCGATTATTCGTCGCCGGCCTGCTCGTCGAGCATCCGTCCGATGGCCTCGGCGATCTCCTCGTAGGAGTTCATCGAGAGCCCGTCGGTCGTGATCAGCACGCCCGAGCGGTCGGCGGTGACCCGCAGCAGGTAGCCGTTCTCGAAGGCCCGAACTGTGAACTCGTACTCGCCGAGTTCGGACTCCTGATAGGCGTTCTCGGTCTGCTTGTAGCCCTGCCACTCGTGGCCGACGAAGTCGTTCAAGTCCGCGTCCTGTTCGAGGTCCTCGCGGAGGTAGAGCTGCTCGAAGTTCGCGCGCGTGAAGTACGTCACCGATCGCAGGCTGTCCCCCGTGGCCGTGCGAGCGGTCGTGACGATGTTGTCGGCGAATTCCTCGTCGATGATCGTCTGGCTCATACCCGACCACTCGCCAGCGAGACGTATAACTTCGGGGTTCGCGGCGACCCCCGGTCCCTTCCTGCGACGGTCGACGTGGAAAGTTCGCTGGAGCAAGACACCGCCGAAGTACGACAGTCGAGACCTCGAAAGCCCTCCCAGCAGTCACGGCAACGACCGTTGCGAACGGGACCTCGAAAGCCCTCGGCTCGCTAACCCGGTCTGTGCGGGATATCCTCCTTCCAGTCGGATAGTGCCCGCGCAGACCGCGTTACCGCGCCTCGCCCTTTCATCCACCAAGACGTAGCTGGTGGGGCTGTCCACGATCCTGGCGGACGAAAGGGCGAGGGCCGTTTCGCGGGCGCTCCGTGACAGGGCTCCCGCGACGCAGGAGCGGGATGTCGCGGAGCGTCCGCGAGCGGGCCGAGGGCTTTCAGTGCCCATCGACAACGGTCGTCACTCTGAGTGCTAGCAAGCGGGCCGAGGGCTTTCAGTTCCCGTCCACGGCCTTGGTCGCTACTACGGTCGCGAACACGGCGACTCGTAGCCGACACGCTATTGAGTCACCCACGCCACCAGTCGGATATGCAAATCGGACTCGTCGTTCTGGACGGCTGGGGCCTGAACCCGGACACGGACGTGCGGGACGCGGTCGCCGCCGCCGACACGCCCAACTTCGACCGGTATCGCGAGACAGGCGCGTTCAGCACGCTCGAAACCCACGGCCGCCGGGTCGGGCTCCCCGAGGGCCAGATGGGCAACTCCGAGGTGGGCCACCTCAACATCGGCGCGGGCCGGGTCGTCGTGCAGGACTCGGCGCGGGTCACGGACGCCATCGCGGACGGGTCGTTCTTCGAGAACGAACGGCTCCAGTCGGCGTTCGACTACGCCGACGACAACGACGGCCGCGTCCACTTCATGGGGCTGGTCTCTGACGGCGGCGTCCACTCCTACCAGAAGCACCTCCACGCGCTGATCGACTACGCCGCCGACGAGGGCGTCGAGGCGGTGACCCACGCCTTCACCGACGGCCGGGACACCTCGCCCACGGGCGGCGAGGACTACCTCGCCGGACTCGAAGCCCACGCCGACGAGCAGGGGACGGGCCACGTCGCCACGGTCTCCGGGCGCTACTACGCGATGGACCGGGACCAGAACTGGGATCGGACCCGCCGAGCCTACGACGCCATCGTCGCTCGCGAGGCCGAGCATTCGGCCGACTCGGCGGTCGAGGCCGTCACCGACTCCTACGACCGGGGCGAGACCGACGAGTTCGTCGAGCCGACCCTCGTTGCGGGCCGGCCGGCGCTCGACGACGGGGACGCCGTGATCTTCTTCAACTTCCGATCGGACCGGGCCCGACAGCTCACCCGGCTGCTGGGCGACATCCGACCCGAGGACTGGGGGGCCGACACCGAACCGCCCGAGACCCGGCTGGTGACGATGACCCAGTACGACGCGACCTTCGACGTGCCGGTGGCGTACCCCCCGAACCAGCCCGAGGACGTGCTCGGCGAGGTGCTGTCCGAGACGGGCCACACACAGCTTCGGCTGGCCGAGACCGAGAAGTACGCCCACGTCACCTACTTCCTCAACGGCGGGCGCGAGGTGGAGTTCGACGGCGAGATCCGCCGCATCGTCGAGAGCCCCGACGTGCCGACCTACGATCTCCAGCCCGAGATGAGCGCGCCCGAGGTGACCGACACCGCCATCGAGGTGATTGAGGAATCCGATCCGGACGCGCTGGTGTGTAACTACGCGAACCCCGACATGGTCGGCCACACCGGGGACTTCGAGGCCGCCATCGAGGCCGTCGAGGCCGTCGACGAACAACTGGGTCGGCTGGTCGAGGCGATCACCGGGGCCGGCGGGGCGGTCCTGATCACGGCCGACCACGGCAACGCCGACGATATGGGGACTGAAGACGATCCCTACACAGCTCACACGCTCAATCCGGTGCCCTTTGTCTACCTCGACAGCGAGCAGACCGACGGCGGACGCACGGCCCGCGACGGCGGCACGCTCGCGGATCTCGCGCCGACGGTGCTGTCGCTCATGGGGATCGAACAGCCCGAACTGATGACCGGCGAGTCACTGGTCGAGTGAGACTCTAGGTCACTGTCGATTGCAGTTGCGTTTGCTCGTTGACCTATTGGTTCGACTGTTTCACAGAGTGGCGTGCTGTTGATTTGGTGACTGTGACGCTCACCCATAACTGAACGCCCTCGCCCCGCTCGACGATCTCTGTGCAGGATATTCGCCCTGCGGTCGAATAGTGCCCGCACAGAGATCGCGAGGCGTGCCTCGCCCGTTCATTCCACCAGGAACCGCACCGCAAGCACCGCAGACAGCCACACGCCTCCCCAGCCGATTCACTCACTCGCGGTGCTCGTTCGCTCATCCCTCACACAGTGTTGTCGCGCCACGAGGGCGCGACAGTGCGCGCCAACAGCGTTGCTGTGAGCATTCGCGCGAACGAGCGGTCCGAAGGACCCGGCAGTTCGCGCGATTCACTCGACCGAGCGTAGCGAGGTCGAGCCTTTTTCGCCCACGTTTTTGCGCGAGGGTTCCCGCAGTGAGCGAAGCGAACGAGGAAACCCGAAGTGGTTCAAAAGACGCCAGCGGCGTCTTTTGTCATCACGAGAGAGCTTTGCTCTCTCGAACGACGGAAAAAGGTGGTCGCTCAGTCGTCGACCGCCTCGGCGACCGCGAACTCGACTTTGAGCGGTTCCATCGCATCGACGACCGCGGCCCGCTCGTCAGCGATCGTCTCGGGGTCGCCGGGCGGGTAGGCGCGCGCGAGTTCGAGCGCCCGGTCGTAGGCGTCGCGTGCTTCGACGAACAGTTCGGAGGCCGATTCCTCGTTGTCGGCGGCCAGTTCCCACTCGGCGGCCGCCAGCCGCTGCTCGCCGTGGTCGCGGTGGGCGGTGACGAGGGTCGCGATCACCGCCTCGGCATCCTCGCGAGCGGCGCGTTCGGCGTCGCTGACGCGACTGCGCTCGTCGCCCAGTAACTCGGCGGCGCGTCGGTAGGCGTCCAGCGCCGCCTCCAGGTGCCCGGCGCGCGCCGCGGGGTCGTCGGTCGCCGTCGCGGCGTCGTGGCGCTGACCGGCGCGGTCGAGGGCCTGCTGGGCCAGTCGATCCTCGAGTATCGCGACGGCGTCGTCGACGGTGTCGGCCGTGCGGGCGGTGAACTCCCAGACGACGCAGTCGCTCGTCCCGACCGCGAGCGCCTGTGTCAGCGTCTCGGATCGCTTCTCGACGGATTCGAGGTCGTCGAACGGGACGGTCGCCACGAAGTCCTCGTCCCGCCCGACCGGATCACCCACGACGAAGACGATCCGGCGGTCGGTGATCGCCGCGACGGCACCGTGATCGCTGCCGGGTTCGATCGTCGTCTCACCTTCATCGGTTCTGGTGACGCCGACGCGCGTGTTCGTCAACAGTTGCTCGACGGACTCGTCGGGGTCGAGATAGGTGCTGAGCTGGCGCTGAAGTAGTGTTTCGTCCGACAGATCCATCCCGTTGTTACCCGACGCCATGTGTCCCAGACAGCCGTCGACGCCACTCTGGTTCGTGTCAGTACATACGCCATTGCTCTCATAAACGTACCGGTTACCGCAGTTCGCGTGGGCACCGTCACCGCCGGCGTGTCGCTATCTCCAGTCGAAAGTGAGGTCGTATTACGGGTCGAACAGCCTGAGGAACCTCGGCGGCACGGCATCAGTCGTGTAGGTCGCTTCCCCGCGCTTGCTCACTCGCTGGCCCGCGGCCGTCAGCCCGACGGCGTCGACGGCGAACACGACCGGATCGGCGGCGTGGCGCGCGCCGACCTCGCGGGCCGCCGAGACACTATCCGAGAGGTGAACCTGCTGGCGACCCATCGGCCGCAGGCCCTCCTCGCGGATCGCGTCGACGTGCCGGGGCGCAGTCCCGTGATACAGCGTCGCCGGTACTGACGTCTCGCCGGCGTCGATGGCCACGTCGACGGAGTGGCCGTAGGCCGCCCGGACGCGCTCACCGCCCCCGTCCGCCGAGCCCGTCCGCTCGAACCGGCCCTTCGGGTCCGTCGCGACGACGGCGGCGACGTGGCCGGCGGTCGCCCAGTCGTACTTGCGCTCGACGGCCGCCACTAGATCGCTCCAGCCGGTCCACCCCGCCTCGTCGAGTTCGATCCCGGCGTCGTCCGGGAAGTGTCTGAGCGCGCCGCTACAGAACTTCGAGAGGCGCTTTCGGCGGGTACCGTTCAGGACGTGAGATCTCTCGGTACCGCAGACCGGACAGTCGCCTTCGTGGTAGCCGTGTTGCTCGCAGTGAGAGATCGACGCGGGCATCGTCGGACCGTTCGCAGCCGAGTGCCTTCGATGTCGGGGTTCGGCGGCGCGCTGCGATCGCTCGCCGACGAGATGCCGATCCCGGAGTCCGGAGTGTCCGGACCCAATCGGTAAGCGCCGGGCTCGAAACGCCCAGCCGTGTCCCTGAATTCCGACGCCCGTACCGGTCTCCTCCTGCTCGTCGTGGGGACGTGCCTGCTCGTCAACGTCGGTCACCTCCACCTCTTCTCACCCGGCGGCCCGAGCTACGACTACGAGCGCGTGAACGTCTCCGTCGAGGCCGGCGAGTTGCGCTTCACCGCGGACGGCGGGTCCGCCGTCCCACCGGAGACACTGGCCGGCGTCGGCTGTGATGGCCTGACAGACAGGAGTTCCGACCGGCTCTGTCGACTCGACAAGTGGTTGCTGAACGGCTCCGGTCCGATCCGGACCGCGACGGTCGAGCGGACGGACCCGTCGTGGACCGACGCCCAGCGCTTCGTGAGCCTGCCACAGGGGTTCTACGAGCGCACGGAACTGACTCATCGGTCCTCGGCGTCAGTGAGCGAGGACGAGCGGCTGCTCACGCTCACGCCGGTCGAGCCGGCGGCACTGCTCGACGCCATCGCGGTCCCCATCGAAGACGCTTCGCCGGGGCTCCGACGGATCGTCCGCCGTGGCGGCCACACCACCGACCACTACGTGACCGGGGCCGGTATGGACACCAGAATCGCCGACGTGACGGCCGCGGAGTGGGACGACGCCGGAACCGTCGTCGAGACGGACGACGGCTACGCCGTGACGACGCTCACCTACGGCGGCGGCGCTCCGCCGCCCTACCGCTTCCTCGCCGGTGGCCTCCAGTGGACCGTCGGACTGGCGCTAGTCGCAGTCGGCGGCCACCGCTATCTCGCCAATCGCCCGGCGACGATCACCGATCCAAGGTAAGCGTCGCGCCAGTTACCCGGTTCGAAAGGACAGATCCAGCGTCGACGCGGAGTGGGTGAGCGACCCCATCGAGAGTACGTCCACGCCCGTGGCGGCGTAGTCCGGGACCGTCTCGACGATGATGCCGCCCGAGGCTTCGGTCAGCGCGTCGGCGTCGCTGGCGGCCACGAGGTCGACCGCCTCGCTCGTCTCCGCGGGCGTCATGTTGTCCAGCAGGACGATATCGGCCCCCGCTTCTGCTGCACGGGGGGCATCGGCGGGGTCTTCGACCTCAACGTCGAGTTTTGTGGCGAAGGAGGCCCGCTCGCGGAAGTGGCTGATCGCCCCCTCCAGCCCCATCTCGGCGACGTGGTTGTCCTTGACCATCACCATATGCGAGAGGTCCAGCCGGTGGGTGTCGCCGCCGGCGGCCGCGACGGCCCGTTTCTCGACGCCGCGCAGGCCGGGCGTGGTCTTGCGCGTCGCGGCGATGCCCACGTCGTCGTCGACTTCGCGGGCCGCTTCGACTGCGGCGTCGGTCCTGGTGGCGACGCCCGACGCGTGACCCGCCACGTTCACGGCCACGCGCTCGCCCCGGAGGACGGCCTTTGCCGGCCCCTCGACTCGCAGGACCACGTCGCCGGGTTCGATCGCGGTACCGTCGTCGAGACGGTCGATCACCGCCACGTCGAGGTAGTCGAAGACGGCCGTGGCGGCGTCGAGTCCGGCGACGACGCCGGACTCCTTGGCGACGAGTCGTCCCGTGGTCTCGCCGGGTACGTCGTCGGTCACGTCGTGGTGGCCCACGTCCTCGCGGAGCCACCGCTCGATGTCGCTGTCGAGCAGCATCAGTCGTCGGCCTGCGGTTCGGGTTCGACGGCCCGGTCGTCCGCGCCGACGACGTAGTGAGTGCCGACGCTCTCCTCGTTTTCGAGGGCGTGGCGAGTCACCAGCAGCGCCGTCACGCTGGCGTTGCGCAGTTCGTACAGCGACCGGGACGTGCGGGTGCGAACGTAGGCGTCGACCTCGCCCTTGAGTCGCCGCAGCACCCCGAGCGCCCGGTTCAGGTCGTCGGGGTCGCGTTCGAGGCCGACGTACTCCTCGGTCACGCGGCGCAAGCGGTGGAACTTCTGGCGGGCGAAGTCGTCGGGCAAGTCCGGGTCACGCTCCAGCAGGTCCGGCGCTTCGATGACCTCGGCCTCGTGCCCGGCGGCATCCGCGCCGGCGCGCAGGCCCCAGACCAGCCCTTCGAGCAGGCTCGTCGAGGCCAGTCGGTTCGCGCCGTGAACACCCGTCCGAGCGCACTCCCCGACGGCATAGAGGCGGTCGAGGCTCGTCTGCCCGCGGTCGTCCACGTCGACACCGCCACAGAGGAAGTGCTCGGCGGGCGCGACCGGAATTCCATCCTCCCAGTCGACGCCACGGTCCTCGCACTTCTCGACGAGACCGGGGAACTCGCTCGCGAACTCCAGCGGACTCACGTCCAGCGTTACGTCGCCGGTCTGCTCCCGTTCGCTCGCGACCGCACGCGCGACCACGTCGCGAGGCGCGAGTTCGGCGTCGTCGTGGTAGTCGGGCATGAACCGTTCGCCCGCACCGTTCCGAAGGAGCGCGCCCTCACCCCGCACTGCCTCACTGACGAGGAACGAATCGGCGGGGTCGTCGCTGGCGTAGGCCGTCGGGTGGAACTGGACGAACTCCATGTCCTCGATGTCAGCGCCGGCGAGTGCAGCCATCGCGATGCCGTCGCCGGTCGAGCCTTTCGGGTTCGTGGAGTGGGGGAACAGGTCGCCGATCCCCCCGGTCGCCAGCACGGTCGCGCCGGCGTAGACGGGCCCGTACTCGCCGCCGGATTCGAGCATCGCACCGTGGACCCGGCCCTCGTGGCGGATCAGGTCGAGCGCGGCGGTGTCGTCCCGGATCTCGACTGCCTCGTGGTCGTCGAGGTAGTTCAGGAAGGGGACGTGGATGTGCTTGCCCGTTGCGGCGTCGACGTGGAGGATGCGGTCCTCGCTGTGGGCGGCCTCGCGGGTGAAGTCGAAGTCTTCCGCACCGTCGTCGTTCTGATCGAACGTCACGTCCAGCGTCTCGACGAGTACCTCTCGAACCGCCTCGTTGGCGTCCTCGACGAGTACGTCGACGGCCTCGGGATCGGCCGTGTCGTCGGAGGCCGCGAGGATGTCCTGCTTGAACTGCTCGGGGTCGTCGCGGGCGACGGCGATGCCGCCCTGCGCCCACCACGAGGACGCTCCCTCGGGGCGGGTAGCCTTGGTCGCGACGACTACGTCTTCGCCTTCGCGTGCTGCCGCGAGTGCTGCGGCCAGGCCAGCGATCCCGGAGCCGACGACGAGTACGTCCGTGGTTTCTGGGGTGTTGTCGGCGGTCATGGTTCAGATCTCCAGCATCCGGTCGAGCGCGACCTGCGCGAGTTCTTTCTCCTCGGGCGCGACCTCGATGACGTTGCGCTCCCGTCCCTCGACGAGTTCCTCCAGCACCCACGCGAGGTAGTTGGGGTCGATCTGGCGCATCGCGTTGCAGTCCATGCAGGCGTCGCCACACAGCGGGACGACCTCGACCTCGGGGTGCCAGCGCTGGAGGTGGTGGGTGAGGTGGATCTCCGTGCCGATGGCCCAGGTGTCGCCGGGGTCGGCCTCGGCGACGGTCTCACAGATCGTTGCGGTGGACCCGGCGACGTCGGCGGCCTCGACGACTTCGCGGCGACACTCGGGGTGGACGATCACGTTGGCGTCGTCGTACTCCTCGCGAACCTGTTCGATGTGGGACTCGCGGAAGCGTTCGTGGACCTGACAGTAGCCGTCCCAGAGGATGATGTCGTTTGCGACGGCCTTGGCGGCGTCTTTGGATTCGGGGTCCCACGGATCCCACTCGACGATCTCGTCTTCCAGCCCGAGCCGGTGGGCCGTGTTCTCCCCGAGGTGTTTGTCGGGCAGGAAGAGGACTTTGTCACCCTTCTCGAAGGCGTACTCGAAGGCCTTGTGCGCGTTGGAGGACGTACAGACCAGCCCGCCCTGCTCGGCACAGAAGGCCTTCAGGTCGGCGTAGCTGTTCATGTACGTGATCGGGATGACGTTCTCGTCGGTCTCGGCGGTGAGTTCGGCCCACGCCGCGTCGACCTGCAGGGCCTCTGCCATGCCGGCCATCGGGCAGGAGGCCTCCATGCTCGGGAGGATCACGGACTGGTCGTCGTCCGTGATGATGTCGGCGGACTCGGCCATGAACGTCACGCCGCCGAAGATGACGTACTCGGCGTCGGCGTTGGCGGCCTCCTTGCTGAGTTGGTAGGAGTCACCGATGAAGTCGGCGTGTTCGACGATCTCGCGGCGCTGGTAGTTGTGTCCGAGGATCACCACGTCGTCGCCGAGCGTTTCGAGCGCGGCCTCGATGCGCTCGGTGCGTTCGTCCTCGTCTAAGTCCCGGTACTCGGACGGGAGCTGTTCGAGGTTGTCGTACTTGAAGAGACTGAGGTCAGTCTCGAACTCCGCAGTTTCCATTGCTGGCATGAGTGGCTACCTCTGTTGATGCATCCTACGGAATCCGTTATTGAAAAGATTTTGCCTTCAATAGTAGGCACTGGTGAGTATCGTCGGTCGATACCGGAAATCGAATTGTCTTTGTTACTAGCTAGCGTGTGTCGCTCCTATCCGATAGGACAGATTCGGTCGACGGGAGCCACGATACGACCGGCTTACCGTCGCCGGTCGTGTGGATGGCTCCCCATAACGAAACGAGGGGGCCAGCGAGGTGGTCGGTATGGGAGACGAACCGGACAGTCCACCGGGACCGACCGACGACCGGAGCGCGGACAGACGGGAGGCGAACGAGGACCGGAGCGGAAACACGCGGCGGCGGTTTCTCGGCGGTGCCCTCGCGGGCGCGGTCGGGGTCGGCGTCGTCGGCACGGCGGCCGGACAGGTCACGGCCGATCAGTTCACCGTCGCGTGTGATTACGTCGAACTCACCGACGCGAGTGGGATCGACAGCATCCGCGTCGAGTGCAAAGACGGCAGTTACGTCGAATCGGTCAACGGCGTCTTCCTCGCGGACGACGAGCCGATGCGGCTCGGTTCGCCGGGTCGTGCCGTCCAGTCGGTGACCGTCAACGGCGACCGGATCTTCGACGGGTTCGACACCTGTGGGCCGCCGCCACGGCGTCAGACGACGTTCACCGCGACGGCCGCTCACGTCCCGCCGTCCGAGTTTATCATGGACGGGGCCGTCCCTTCCTCGCTGACTTCGGCGGTCTATCTCCACTTCGCCGACGGGACGACCGAGACAGCACAGGGGTACAGCGCGGACGGCGACGGCACGCTCGACGAGTTCCCCGAGTTCGACGGCATCCTCACCGTCGAAGGGGTCGGCGGCGTCACCGGTCTCTACCGTGGCACCGGCGCGAACGCCGGCAAGGTGATCGAGGCGGTCCGCATCGAGACTGACGTGGACTACCGACGCTTCCACCTCGTGAGCGACGTGGCCGACGCGGCGCTGCTGGGTGCCGAGACACCGCAGGAACGGCCAATAGAAATCGTCGGCGCGAGTCGGGGTGCCGTCGAGTACGAACTGACGGCGACGGGGCCGATCCGACCGCTAGCGGTCAACGATCGGATCGGCGCGGGTAGTAACGATACCATCGAACGGAACGACAACGGTACCTGGACAGCCACGGGCTACACCGGCAACACCGGCTACGGCGACGCCTACGTCGTCAACGGTCGGATCACCGGCATCAATCAGACCGGCGGCGACGGGGAGTACGTCGTCCGCGAACTGGAGCGGCGCGTGATCGGCGGGAGCGCCGGCACCGGATCGGGCAGCGATGCGAGTGACAGCGACGGATCCGGTGGCGATGGCTCCGAGAACGAGTCGACTGGGGACACGAGCCACCAGTTGACCGTGGTCGCGACCGAGCAGGGCGAGATCAGTTACGAGTTCACCGTCGACGGGAGTGTCGAGCACGCGAGCGGCGTCGCCGACCGACTACGGGCGGAGAGCAACGACACGATCTCCGAGAACGACGACGGCACCGTCACCGTCACGGGCTACACCGGCAACACCGGCTACGGCGACAGCTACGTCGTCACCGGCGACTTGCTATCGTTCGAGCGAACTGGCGGTGAGGCGGCGTTCCGACTCGAACTCGATGGGACGGAGGTCTCGATCGAGGACGCCGTCGATTCCACGTGACCGATCCGACATATCGAGACGATGTACGAGCGGTCGAGCGCCTCGTGGGGTCTGCTCCAGCGTGAATCGTTCGCCGGATCGCTGAGCAGGTGTCCCGCCGGTGACTACCGGCTGGAATGGCTGGACGACGGCGGCGACGATTCGGGTGACTGGCCGTCGCTGTTTGGGTGAGCGGGTGGGTCGGTGGCCAGCCAATCGTGCAAGCGCCAGTACCCAAGGACCAGCGGCACCACCGGAACGGCGTGGACGAGCCACAGAAGCAGCAGGTGGTTCCGGTCGCCGAGTCGCTGGAGGAACCGATACAGCAGATTCTCGTACTCGATGGCGACGTGCCACGCTGACGGAATCAACAGGGCCAACGGGACCACGCCACCGACCAGTCCGAGCGACAGCGTCTCCGGCGGGAGCCCAACCGCACCGAGCGCGGCGACGGCCAGCGGTCGCGGGATACCGACCCACCCCAGGAACAGGAGGACGATGTCCTCGGCCGGGAGCCGCGAAGCGGCCGCCGCCGTCTGCTGGGGCTGTAACTGGAGCGCGGTGAACACCACCGTCGCGTAGAGCAGCCCCGGGAACGCGAGGAACGCGCCCGTCCACGCCGAACTCGGCGTCGAGTCCGTCCGAAGCGCCGCGACCGACCGGGGCGTGTACCCGTAGTAGTCGGGCAACGAGAGATCGACCGTCACATCGATGTCGACCCGTGAGTGGTCGTGGCCCGTCGTCGGAAGCAGCGACCACTCTCGCTCGGGCCCGTCGCCAGCCGAGTCGGGGAGTCGGTCGCCAACGCCGGCGCGCAGATCATCGAGCCACTCACTCAGCACGTGCGGGGAAGCCGTGAGCCACGGCCACAGCCTGAACGGCAGGAGCAGCAACGCGGTGATGGGAATCAGCCAGAGGGCAAAGAGCAGGCTGGCAAGTATGATGCCGAGAAAGCCACCCTCGAAAAACGGAATCAAACCGATCGAGACGAGAAGCGAAACCACCAGGATGACCGGAAACAGAAGCGTCACGAACACGAACAATCCCGGGACGGCGAGGAATCGAACCGAGAGGTCGCGTAGCGCCCGGTCGATCGCCGCCTGCCGGCTGGGGGCGGTGTATCGGCGGTACCACAGAATACCGATGAAGATGAGCCAGAGCAGTATCCCTATTATATCCGTTTCTATCCCTTCAGGCCGAAAGATAGCCGATAATGGAGTTACAACAAAAATCGAGACCAACAGAATGACCGAGAGGACGATACCCGCCCCAGCGTACAGCGAGGCGAGTAGCCCACGAGGATTCGCCTCGACCGCTCGAAAGCGATCAAGAGAGAGCAACGGCGAACCGAACCGGACGACCTCTGCACGGTTGACGAGATACGGCACGGCAAGAAAACAGTTGAAGCCCGGGATAATCGAGAGGAGTAGGTAATGCGCGCCGTGCAGGTGCGGCCAGCCGTGGACACGCCCCATCACGTTGCTGTCCCAGTAGACCGCCCCGGCGAAGATCAGCGAAACACCGGCCATGATCCCCCACGTCACAGCCTGTGTGAGTTGCTGGAGATCGAATAACACGACCCAGAGCCACGTACAGAGATACAGCCCCCAGACGGCACGCTTCGAGGTGATGTGGCGAGCGAGACCGGTCTGGTGGGACATACCCTCCGGTTCCTCGCGCTGTCGTTTAATCCCCACGGTGGTTTCGAGAATCAAAACGTCCGCACAGCGTCGTCGTCCGAGAGGGCAACTGTTAGGCACCTCGACCGCAAGCGTTCGGGCATGACCGACGCCGAGGAACTCGCAGCACGCGTCCGCGAGGGAGAGTTGCGCCTCTACGAACTCGAAGACCACGCCGACGCCGAGACGGCCGCGGCGGCCCGCCGGCACCTGCTGGCCGAGGAGACCGGCGTCGAACTGGACGCCGTCGGCGATTACACCTTCGACGCCGCCGACGCCGAGGCCAACATCGAGAACATGATCGGCGCGGCCCAGGTGCCGATGGGCGTCGTCGGGCCGCTGCCAATCGACGGCAGCGCCGCCGAGGGCGAGCACTACCTCCCGCTGGCGACGACGGAGGGCGCGCTGCTGGCCAGCGTGAATCGGGGGGTGAGCACGATCAGGGAGGCCGGCGGCGCGACCGTTCGCGTCCTCAAGTCCGGGATGACCCGCGCCCCGGTGTTCAAGGTCGAGGACGTGGCCGCCGCCGGCGAGGTGTCGGCGTGGGTCCGCGAGCACGTCGACACGCTCGCCGCGGCCGCCGAAGAAACGACGAGCCACGGCGAACTCCAGGACGTGACGCCCTACGTGGTCGGCGACAACGTCTTCCTCCGCTTTTCCTACGACACCAAGGACGCGATGGGGATGAACATGGCCACCATCGCGACCGAAGCGGCGTGTGAGATCGTCGAGGCCGAGACGCCCGCCGAACTGGTCGCGCTGTCGGGCAACCTCTGTTCGGACAAGAAGCCCGCTGCAATCAACGCCGTCGAGGGGCGCGGGCGCACCGTCGCCGCCGACGTGTTGATTCCCCACGAGCAGGTCGAGCAGCGCCTCGGGACGACGACCGACGCCATCGCCGAGGCCAACACCCGCAAGAACCTCGTCGGCTCCGCGAAGGCGGGCGCGCTGGGCTTCAACGCCCACGCCGCGAACGTGATCGCCGCGGCCTTCCTCGCGACCGGGCAGGACGCCGCGCAGGTCGTCGAGGGCGCGAACACGATCACGACCGTCGACGCCCGCGAGGAGGGGCTGTACGCCTCGGTGACGCTGGCGTCGCTGGAGGTCGGCACTGTCGGCGGCGGGACGAAGCTACCGACACAGGCCGAGGGGCTGGACGTGCTGGGCTACGCCGGCGGCGGCGACCCCGCCGGCAGCAACGCCGACGCGCTCGCGGAGGTCATCGCCGCCGGGACACTCGCCGGCGAACTCTCCTTGCTCGCGGCGCTTGCCTCCCGCCACCTCTCCAGCGCCCACGAGGACCTCGGTCGGTAGCCTGCTGGCGATCCAGTGCTATTTTGTTTTCCCGATGAGAGGTCGAACACAATGGGCCGAATCGGCCTTAACGTGGGTGTCGCCTGCTACTGTGGTGGCCAGGTGACCGCAATCGCGGGCGCGGCCGTCGCGCTCGATGCCGTCGACATCGCGTTGCCGATCGTCGTCGCCGGCGGTGCCATCGCCGGTCTCGTCGCCGCCCTCGTCCTCCCGGCCCGTCTCGACCCGGCGTTCGTTCGGACGGCCGACGACTGGGCGTTACTGGTCGCCGTCTTCGCTGGGCTGGGTGTCGGCCTCGGCGTTCCCTTCGGCGTCCTGTCGCTCGACGCGGCCTTCGCCGTCGATACCGTCCTCGTCGTTGGTGGGCTGACGGTGCTGCTGGGGATCACTCTCACGTGGCAGTCCTCCCAGCGCGTGTGGGTCGACCGACTGCTCGCCGACAGCGAGCGGGCGGTCCATCTCCGGGAGAGTCCCAGCCACCGCTGGGAGCGCGTCGCCGGTGTGGTGATCCTCCTGAGTGCCGCCGTGCTCCTCGTGATGGCCGTCCGCGAGCGTTCGTACACGGTGTTCGTCACGCTTGGCTGCCTGGGGACGCTGGCCGTGCCGAGCCAGCTGTGGCCCGGGCGGGAGGCGGTGCTGGCCGAGGGACTCCTCCAGCACCAGCACGGGACAGCGACGCTCACCGCGTGGGACACCTTCGAGTCGTACTCGATCGAGGACGACATCCTGACGCTGCACCAGCGCCGGAGCGAGACGACCGTCGACCTCTCGCGAGCCGCCGATCCCGAACGAGCGCGGTCCATCGTCGCCAGCAATCTCCCCGCGGCGTGAACGAACTGGCCCGGCAGCCGAACCGTTTTCCCCGATCCGGTGCTGAACGGTGCTATGGACCTCCGCTGGTACGCGACAGTCGTCGTCTCGGGGTTGGTACTGCCGATATTGACCGTCATCGTCGCCGTGGGTGGGGCGATACAGGTGGATTTTCCGCCGCAGTTGACGCTGATTCTGTTGCTGGCTGGCCCGCTGTTGGCCATCGGCGCGACGTACGCGATGGCGATGTACAGCGACCTCGCCGTCCCCTTCGAAGATCAACTCCCTTTCGGCAGCGGGCCGACCCAGTTCCGCGACCAGATCCCGGAACACTACCACGACACCTTCGCCCCCGAGACGCTGGCGGAGCAGACCGCCGAGGCCGCCGACGGCCCCAACACCCTCATCACGGCCTACCTCGTCTATCTCGTCTCGATTCCCGTCTACACGCTCATCGTCTGGCTGCTCGTGCTCGCGTGACCAGCCAGCCCGATCCGCCCACCAGCGCACCGAGACCGACGACCAGCAGCCAGTCGCTCCCCGTCGCCACGCCGCCGACGAGGCCCGCCAGCGCCACGGCGAAGATGCCGTGTGCGGCGGCGAACAACCGCCGATCCTGTCGGTAGAACACGACCGCACCGAGCGCGAACCCGAGAGCGAGGACGACCGGCGACAGGGCCGCTGGCTGGACCGGGACGCCGCCCACGTCGACCGGTCCCGTCACCGGCTGGAGGAGAAAGAGGAGGCCGGCGAGGCCGACTAGCGCCCCGACGACGGTCCGCCCGGGTTCGATTCGGTGGCCCGCGACGTTCATAGCAGGCGGTAGGTGCCGCCGGTCTCGGAGACGGTGCCGGCGCGACGGAGCTTTTCGAGTGCTTTTTCGGCGTAGTCGGCCGGAACCCCTCGCTCGGTGGCGTAGGCGACCACGTCGGCCTCCGTCGGTTCCTCGCACTCCCGGAGCGCCGCCAGCACGGTGTCCTTGCGACTCTGGCCACCCCCAGTACCGCTCTCGGCTCGCTCGCCGGCGGCCGCCACCTCGGCGGTGTCGACGCCGGCGGCCTCCATCACCGCGTCCTCGTCCGGGCCGGCGTCGTCGACCTGTCGCTCCATCTGGCTGAAAGAGTCGAGTTCGGCGAACGCCTCGCCCTGATCCTGCCGGTTGGCCAGCATCGACGCCCGGACCTCCCGGGCGTGGTCCTCGTCGTCGGTCTCGACGAACTTCCGGCGCTTTTCGTACTGGCGGGTCGACCCACACCGCGGGCACTGCGTCGTCTCGGAGCGCCCCTCGATGATCCACAGCGCCGAACAGTCGCTACACCCCACGACGGCGTACATACCCGATGTTAGGACGGTCGCCGATTGAATCTGGCGGTCCTACAGGAGGGCGGTGGAGTTGTTCGCAGCCTCCGAGAGCTGATCACTATAGACGACGCTGACGTACAGCAGCAGGACCAGCGTGGAGTTGTACACCCCGTGGATGACCGCCGGCACGACGATGTTGTCGGTGTACTCGTAGGCCGTGCCAAGCACCAGCGCCGGCGAGAGCAGCAGCGTCAACACGAGGAGGTTCCCGACGGTCGACCCGCCGACGAGGGCGATGCCGTGCATCCCCGCGAAGGCCGCGCTGGCGATGAGGATGGCGGGAACCGGACCCAGCGCTTCCCGCAGGCGTCCCTGCACGACGCCACGGAAGAGCAGTTCCTCGCTGGGACCGACGACGAACAGCATTACGGGGATCAGATAGAGGATGATGCCCGGGTTCTGGATCGCGATGTCCGCGACCTGATTCCGCCCGGTCTCGACCTGGAACTGCGAGATGATGAGCGACCCGACGATCACGCCAGCGAAGGCGAGGAAGTAGCCGCCGATTATCACGCCCACGTCGCGCAGACCGGGAACGTCGAAGCCGACATCGAAGGGCGTCGCGTCCGGTTCGAACCCGAAGAACTCCCGAATCTTCGGGCCGATGACCGGCCGAAACTGGATGTAGGCGACCGAGACGCCGATACAGCCGACACCCTGGATGAAAAAGAGCGATAGGATCAGCGACTCGACGCCGCCGAGTTCGAGGCCGAACCCGACGATCAGGACCGCGCCCGTGATCGACAGCAGGAGGACCCCCAGCAGCAACCCACCCGCACCCAACCCGAGCGCGGAGACCAGTGCGACGGCGTTACGGAGCAGTGATCGCTCGTTCATCGTCGTGATAGTGGATCTTGGAGCGGGCGGAATGAAAACAGTTCCCTCGCGGGCGACGATCAGTTCCCGTCGTCTGCCGCGACGAGCACCTCCAGCGGGTGGTCGTCGATTTCGAGTGGCAAGTCGATCCGGCCCCGCCGGCGGGCCGACTCGTAAGCCGCGAAGATGACCTCGGTCGTCCGCAGCGCGTTCTCGGCCCGCAGTTCGCACGCTCGACCCTCGCGATAGCTCTCGACCACGTCGCGGATCGCCCGCTCGATGAAGTCCGGGCCGTGAACGGTCTCGCCGTCGGCGTCGAGGGGTTCCCACTCGCCCGACCCGCCCCGACGGATCCGGTGCTGGCCGTGGTCGTCGGTGTTCGGGAAGCCGACGCCGATCTCGATCTCGCCGTCGGTCCCCACGAGCCGGTGGTGACAGTCCACGAGGTCCGGGCCGCGCTCGCCGCCCGTCGCCGCCAGCGCGTGAACGCCCGATTCGTACTCCCACGTCGCGAGCCCCTGATTCTCGTTGTGGACGCCGAAGAACTCCTCGGCGTCGCGGTAGTCGAACTGTCCCATCACCCACTCGATGTCGGCCTCGTCGGCGAAGTAGTTCGCCAGGTCGATCGAGTGGGAGGCGTAGTCCATGAGGTTCCCCGCGGCCAGTTCCACCCGTTCGAGGTCGCCGATCACCCCCGCATCGAGCAGTTCCTTCGCCCGGCGGAAGGGGCGGCCGAAGCGGCGCTGGTGATTGAACGTCAGTTGCGTGGCCGAGTCGGCAGCGGCCGCGGCCATCCGCCTGCTCGCCCCCCACGTGTCGGCCATCGGTTTCTCGCAGTGGACCGCGCCGACGCCGTGGTCGATGCAGTCGACGACGAGGTCCTCGTGGACCGCCGGCGGGGTGCAGACGCTGACGACCTCGGGGTCGACGGCGTCGAGCATCTCCTGGTGGTCAGTGAACACGCCGTCCTCCGGGAGGTCGTAGTGGTCCGCGAAGGCTTCGGCGTTCTCGCGAACGATGTCGGCACAGGCAACGAGTTCGGCGTCCTCAACGGCCTCGTAGGCGTCGGCGTGGCTGTAGGCCATCGCGAACCCCGTCCTGTCCGGGTCGTCCGGCTCTGCACCCGTCCCGATGATGGCGACTGTTGTCACAACGCAGTGTGTGAAGCGGGACTGCTTAACCGCTGGGGGGAAGTGAGACGATGGTGTTCAGATTAGTGATCAGCGTAGAGTAGAACAAGACACCGAAAGCCCTCGGCACGCTAGCCGGATCTGTGCCGGATATTCTCCCTGCAGTCGAATAGTGCCGCCGCAGATCCGGCTACCGGGAGGTCGGTTCCACCGACCTCCTCAGTCGTTGCGCCTGCGCCGCAGCGCGCGCCTCGCCCTTTCATCCGCCAGGAGAGCACGCTCTCCTGAGCCTGCGCTCACTCCGTTCACGCAGACGCCAGGAGTCGGCTGTTGACCAGTCTGAACCCTGGCGGATGAAAGGGCGAGTGGTGCGTGACGGCTTCGCCGTCACGTTATAGCCGGCCGGTGGAACCGGCCGGCCCTTGCGGGAACCCCGGCGAAGTAAGGACCCACTGGACCGCAGCGAGCCGCGGGACCGCAACTGCACGAGGGCTTTCGGTGTCTTGACTCCGGCCGACTTCGCTTAACGAAACACGACTGTTGACGCGGCCCGGTACGCTTACTGTTCAGGCTCCGTTCACATCGACCATGAACGTCTGTGGCACGGCCGACAGCGAGTTCACCGAGGTCGTCGAGGGGGTCCACATCGCGCCGCTGGTCGGCGGCGAGCGCATGAACGTCCAGCACTTCCACATCGAACCCGGAGCGGTCGTGCCCGAACACAGCCACGCCAACGAGCAGGTGGGCCACGTCACGCGCGGGGCTTTCACCTTCCGAGTCGGTGACGAGGAGTTCGTCGTCGGGTCGGGCGAGTCCTACGTGATCCCCGCCGGGGAGCCACACGAAGCCGTCAACCGGAGCGACGAACCGGTCAGCGGGATCGACGTGTTCAGCCCCCCACGGGACGAACCCGACTGGCAGTGATGGCTGGGAGCGGGTCGTGGCGTCGGATCGCCGTCGTGCTGGTGGTCGTGCTCGCGGGCTGTAGCGCCGCGCCAGGGCCGGGCGGGACCGAGACGAGGACGGTGACGCCGGCACCGGTGCCCGAGGCCCGGGGCTTCGCGCCCGGCGTGACCGCCGGCGGGATGAACGCCTCGACCGTACTGGCGACGCACAAAGCGCGACTGGCGAACAGATCGTACACGCTGACGACGACGCTGTCGATCCAGAACCGGTCGACGCGGACGACACAGTGGCGCGAGCGGACGGTCACGCGGGTCGCCGCCAGTCAGACACCCTTCGCGACGACGACGAACTACAGCGAGCCCCGGCCCTACGACGACGTGGTCCGCACGGCGCTCTACTACGACGGGACGACGACGCGGCGGTCGGTCACCGCGAACGGGACCGTCAGCTTCGAGCGGTTCGACCACCAGACGACGAGCGACCTGACGAACGCCGACCTGCTGGGGAACGTGTTCTACCAGTTGACGGGTCTACAGGTCCGTCGAGGTGCCAGTGGAGCGACGGTCGTCAGCGGGACGGTCCGCTACCCTCGACTCCTGCCGACCCCGCCGAACGTCCAGGCAGATGGACAGGCGACGGTGTCGATCAGAATCGGACAGAACGGTATCGTCGAGCGAACGGTGGTCGGGTACGACGGCTGGTCTGACGGGGGCCTCGGCCGGGTTCGGCTCGTGACACGCGTCACCGACCTCGGCTCGACGACCGTCGAGCGGCCACTGTGGACGAACGCGTCGGCTACTGACGCCTAGAACTGGACCGGATCGATCGACACGGAGACACTGACTGCTGTCCCGTCGATAGTGACCGTTCCGGTGAGCCGACTGCTCCGACTGCCCATGTCGACGAACGTCGTCGCTGCGGGTCGGTCACGGGCCTGAACGACCGTGTCGTCGTCCGCGTCGAGTCCGAGATAGAGCGTCTCACCCGGTTCCAGATCACTGTCGAGCGTGACATCGTACTCACTCGAGTTGTGCGAGAACTCGAACGTCGCGCCGGCGGGGATCGCTGCTCCATCGCTGACCGTCACGGCGAGCAGTCGGTCACCGTCGACTTTCTCGGCTGAGAGTCTGGGCACGCTGTCGAACCACGCCGGCTTCGGGACCGAGTCGACGCCATAGGTGTAGTCGTAGCGGTACGGATCGGCGGCCGACTCGTTGTCGCCGATCTCCCCTTCGAGCAGGTGGATACGGCCACGCTCGTCGACGAGCATGCGGCCGGTGTAGTAGTCGACGGACGTGCCCAGTCCCGTCGCTCCGAGCATCACGAGTTCGTGCAGGGTCGTCCCGTCACGGGTCGTCGTCCCGTTCCACACGTACTCGCCCGACTCCAGGCGAATAGCGAGAGCGAACCGTGCGGCCGCCGACGGTGCCAGACTCGATCCGAACGTGGTGTTTTCGGCGTACGAGGTCTCGTATCGTGCGTCGAAAACGGTCTGATTCGAGACGCTGGTGTTGCCTCGCTGCCAGTGAACGCCGCTCTCGTCGCTGCTGTACTCGGTGCCGTTCGCGGACGCGGACTCGGTGACGCGCTCACCGTTCTGGTGGACCAGCGACCAGCCACTCTCGTTGGCGGCCTGGAAGTGCGCGAGCAAGAGCGCGGTCTCGTTGACCGTCCCGTCACTGTTGACTCCGGACGGGAGCGACAGCTCTGACCCCGGAATCGGTCGATCGAACTGCTCGTCTGAAGCCGGAGTCCCAGTCGCTGTCGCCGTTCGTTCCGTAGCCATCTCTGGAGCTTCCGTCCGCTCGGTGGCTGTCGTGACAGTCGCCGTTACGTTCGCGGGCTGCTCCGTGACAGTCGCCGTCTCCGTTGTCGCTGCTGCAGTGCCGGTCTCCGTGGCGGGCGTCTCGGCTCCATCGCCAGTGATCCCGGCACAGCCCGCTCCGACGAACAACAGGGCGACCAGCACCGGCAGTATCGTGCGCGCAGCCATTACATTCGATGGTATTCCTGCCGTATTATATCCACTGACTTCGTCTGTGTCCGAACAGAGCCGTGGTCTCGAAGCGTCTGGAACGGATCGTCGACCGCAAAAAATACGCTTCCTGTGCTTCGCAGCGGCCGAGAAGCGTCCTCAGGACAGCTTCTCGATATTCTGGCGGTTCCACCGCCAGAGGACGAGAAACTCGTTACGCGAGTTTCTCGATGTTCTCGACGATGGCCTCGGCGTACTCGGTCGTCGAGAGCTTCTCGGCGTCCTCGAGGTTGCGTTCGAGGTCGTAGGTGACCGTGCCCGAGGAGATGGTCTCCTCGACGGCGTCGCGGACGAGGTCGGCGGCGTCTTTCCAGCCCATGTAGTCGAACATCAGGCGGCCCGAGAGGATCATCGCGGTCGGGTTGGCCTGGTCCTGGCCGGCGCGCTTGGGCGCGGAGCCGTGGACCGGTTCGGCGAGCACGCGGGCGTCACCGAAGTTCGCGCCGGGCGCGATACCGAGGCCGCCGATCTGTGCGCCGGCAGCGTCCGAGAGGTAGTCGCCGTTGAGGTTCGGCATCGCCATGACGCTGAACTCGTCGGTGCGCAGCTGCATCCACTGGAGCATCGCGTCGGCCAGCCGTTCCTCGACCATGACGGCACCCTCGGGGATGTCGATGTCGTCCTGGGTCTCCCACAGGGAGTCAGGGGCGGCGAAGACCTCGTCGTCGGGGTACTCCTCCTCGGCGACTTCCATGCCCCACTCGGAGAACTGCCCTTCGGTGAACTTCATGATGTTGCCCTTGTGAACCAGCGTGACCTTGTCTCGGTCGTGCTCGATGGCGTAGTCGATGGCCTTGCGGACGAGGCGCTTCGAGCCCTTCTCGGTGATGGGCTTGATGCCGATGCCGATGGGGCCGTCGTGCATCGTCTCGTCGAAGCCCATCTCGTCTTCGACGAACTCGCGGACCTGCTCGACTTCGTCGGTGCCCTCCTCCCACTCGATGCCGGCGTAGACGTCTTCCGTGTTCTCACGGAAGGTGACCATGTCCATGTCCTCGGGGGACTTCATCGGTGACGGGACGCCGTCGAGGTAGTAGGTCGGGCGGACGTTCGAGTAGAAGTCGAGCGTCTGGCGCAGTGCGACGTTGAGCGAGCGGAAGCCAGCGCCGACGGGCGTCGTCAGCGGGCCCTTGATCGCGACGCGGTGCTCGTCGATCGCGTTGACGGTGTCGTCGGGAAGGTTCTCGCCGTCGTACTTCTCGCGGGCGGTTTCGCCGGCGAACACGCGCATCCAGGAGATGTCGCGACCGGTGGCGTTGGCGGCGGCCTCCAGAACTTTCTGGGCGGCCGGGCCCACGTCCTTCCCGATGCCGTCCCCGTGGATGATGGGGATGATCGGCTTCTCGGGGATATCGAGCTCGTCGTTGTCCTCGTCGATGACCTCGATCTTCTCGCCGTCGGCGGGCACCTCGACCTTATCGTAGTCGTAGCTCATACTCGGTCCATCGAAATTCGCGCCTAAAGGACTGCCGTTTTCGCCGAGGGCATGGTAACAGGGGACAGGGCCAGCGTATCGGGAAAATCGACCGTCCGTGTTTCGGCGCTCGAAACGCAGCGAGCGGGGGTTTAGGATCAGTGTCGCACGCGTGCGAAGTGCGGTGCCGGTGGGACCATCGAACGCAACTGGCCCGGCCGGTCGCTTTTGCACGTGGCGGCCGTCAGTCGTCGTATGCACCTCATCGTCCACGGCGGTGCCGGTCCGGCACCCGACGAACCGGCCCGCCGACAGCAGGTCCTCGGAGACGCGGCCGAGGCCGGTGTCGACGCCGAGACGCCGGCGGCAGCCGTCGAGACGGCGGTTCGTGACCTCGAAACAGACCCGCGGTTCAACGCCGGCGTCGGCGGTGCGGTCCAGAGCGACGGCGTCGTCCGCACTGACGCCAGCGTGATGGCCGACGACGGGACGGCCGGCGCGGCCTGTGCGATGGCGGGCGTCGAGCACGCCGTCTCGGTCGCCCGCGCGGTCGCGACGGAGACGCCCCACGTCCTGCTGGCCGGCGAGCGGGCCGTCGAGTTCGCGGACGCAGTGGGCGTCGGGACCGACTGTGACCTCTGGACCGAGCGCTCCCGAGAACGCTGGGAATCGGCCGATCCGCCAGCGAGGGACGACCCGGCCGAGCGACTGGCGTGGGTCCGCGAACACTTCGGCGGCCACGACACCGTCGGCGCGGTCGCCACTGACGGCGACCGACTAATAGCTGCCACCTCGACCGGCGGGCGCTGGTTCGCGCTGGCCGGCCGGGTCGGCGACGTACCCCAACTGGGTGCGGGGGTCTACGCCGACGAACGGGGTGCAGCGAGCGCGACCGGCGAAGGGGAAGCGATCGCCCGATTCGGGCTGGCCAAAGAGGCCGTGCGCGCGCTCGACCGGTTCGAACCCCGACAGGCGGCCCAGCAGGCTATAGCGGAGTTCGAAGACGAGACCGACGGGTTGGCGGGCGTGATCGTCCTCGACCACGCCGGTCACGCGGGGTCGGCGGAGAACACCGAGGCGATGCAAGTGGCGACCCGGTCATAGCGACCGGGTCGCTGGAAGTGGCACACTCGGTCATAGCGACCGGGTCGCTGGAAGTGGCACACCCCGTCATAGCGACCGTGTCGCTGGAAGTGGCACACCCCGTCATAGCGACCGGGTCGCTGGAAGTGGCACACCCCGTCATAGCGACCGGGTCGCTGGAGGTGGCACACCCGCTATCGTGACCGGACGATATCGCCGCCGCTGAGGTCGCAGGACCGGCTAGTCGTCCCAGGGGTCGAGTTTGTTCTCGTACTGGGGTTCGCGTTCGAGCCGACCGAGTACCGCGAGGACGAGTGTCAGAACGAGCACGCAGACAGCGGCGCTGGCGAACACGGCGGCTCCGGCGACGAGGCCCCGTGTGACGATGACGGCGGCCGTCGCCAGCAGAACGAACCCCCACAGGAGCGTGCTGGCGTAGACGGGTCGCTGGTCACGGTCGGCGGCCATTACCCCTCTCTTTCAGCCACAGGGGCAAACCCTTTACTCAACGTATCGGTCACGTTTCGTATCGGTCCGGTGAAAGGCAGTGGCCACGCAATCACGGCCGGAGAGGGTTCTCGCCGACAGTCTGTCGGTATGGGCCGTGCCGCTGCCCGGGGTGACTGTCGGAGCGACGGCCGCGACGGGGCGGATAGAAATCCATTTGCCGTCGACAGACAAAGCCCAGTCCATGACAGACGTGGACCTGGACGCCGAGCAGTACGAGAAGCACCGCGAGGCCGGGGAGATTCTGGCGCAGGTGCGCAACGAGGCCGCCGAACGCCTCGAGGTCGGCACCGGCTACCTCGAAATCTCCGAGTGGGCCGAGGACCGCATCCGCGAACTCGGCGGTGAACCGGCGTTCCCGGTCAACGTCAGCGTCGACCACGAGGCGGCCCACGGCGCGGCCGGCCCGGACGACGAACGCACCGTCGGCGAGGAGATGGTGAAACTCGACATCGGCGTTCACATCGACGGTTGGCTGGCCGACACCGCCGTCACCGTCGACCTCTCGGGCAACGACGACCTGAAAGCTGCCGCCGACGAGGCTCTGGACGCCGCGCTGGACACCGTCGCGGCGGGCGTCGAGACCGGCGAGGTCGGGGCCGCCATCGAGGAGGTCATCGACGGCTACGGCTACAACCCCGTCGTCAACCTCACCGGGCACGGCCTTGGCCACTGGGAACAGCACACCGAACCGAACGTCCCGAACCGCTCGATTCCGGGTGGTGCGACCCTTGAAGCCGGGCAGGTCGTCGCCATCGAACCGTTCGCCACGACCGGCACCGGCAAGGTCCACGAGGGGACCACCGAGGAAATCTTCTCGCTCGAACGCGAGGGCTCCGTTCGGAACCGACAGGCCCGGCAGGCCCTCAATCAGATCGGCGAGGAGTTCAAGACCCTGCCCTTCGCCGCCCGCTGGCTCGACGTGTCCCGACCACACATGGCGCTGCGTCGCCTCAAGCAACAGGACATCGTCCACGGCTACCCCGTCCTGCAGGAACAGGAAGGCGAACTCGTCAGTCAGAAAGAGCACACCGTCATCGTGACCGAGGACGGCTGTGAAGTGACGACGAAGATATAGGTCGGCCGAGACGCGGGAGCGGCTATTTTCGCGCCGTTGGCCGACGAGCAGACGGCTGTTAGACGTGGTACGCACCGTCGAGGACCGTGATGGTCACTGATGGCTCTGGTGGGTCGGTGTCGGAAAAGGGTGTTGGGTGTGTTGGGTGTGTTGGGTGTGTTGGGTATCGAGATGGCTCGTACGGCTACAGCGTACCGTATCAGGCGTTGTTCATGCGGGTTTCCGTCGTCGTGCCACAGACTTGGCACTCGCTGACGCGGTACGGTTCCCGAGAGAACGCTGCGTTCTCCTGTTTGGAACTCTCGGTCAGTATCTGGACGGACACGTCGTGCGGTGTTGTGTGGCCGCACGTCGAGCATGCTTCCGACATGTGGGTGTCGCCTTCTTTGACTGCCATCCCGTTTCATCGTAGGCCAGTGGAGGGTATAAAAACCGCCTACAGTTCGGGGTCGTTTAGACCGTTTATCGACAGACGAAGGCCGATTTTCGAGTCTCGTTGTCACAGAATCCTCGAAACCGTTTATTGACGCTTTAGAACCACCAGATAGGGTACCGATTCGATGAACGGCAACAAGATTTAAATACTATAGTTAGTCAAGAAGTGGCGAAGCGATTTACTGTCGGCCAGTCAACGGTGAGCCATGGATCAGGTGTTCGCGCCGTGGCGCATCGAGTGGGTAGAGCGCGACGAGAAGAACCCGGACGTCGACTGTGTCTTCTGTGATCTGCCGTCCCGGGACGAGGATCGGTCGAACAAGGTCGTGGCGCGCAACGAACACGCCTACGTCCTGCTGAACAACGCGCCGTACAGCCCCGGGCACGCGATGGTGATTCCTCACGAGCACACCGGCGATTACCGGGATCTGGAGGCCGATGTCCTGCTCGCACACGCGCAGTTGAAACAGCGGACCTTCGACGCGCTGGAGGCCGCACTCGACCCGGACGCGTTCAACGCCGGCCTGAATCTGGGCGGCGGTCCCGCCGGCGGATCGATCGAGGATCACCTGCACACGCACGTCGTCCCCCGCTGGGAGGGTGACACGAACTTCATGCCCGTGGTCAGCGACACGCAGGTCATCGTCGAGGCCCTCGAAGACACGTACGACCGGCTTCACGAGGCGTTCGCCGACCTCGACGGCGCGACGGTCGCGGACGACGACAGCGCGGTCCGGTTCTCCTGATCGGCCACGCGCAGCGATAGCCTGATGAACGTTCGGTGGTGAATCACGTGTGGACGGCCGATTCGAGTGATCTCACAGTCGACGGGCGGGGTCGATCCGGTGTTCGCCGCCTATCTCGTGGCGTTCGGGGCGGCGGCGCTGGCCTGCGTCGCGAGTGTCAGTCGTGCACGTCGGATCGACGACCGTGAGACCCGTCGCGGGCTGGTCGCCCTGCTGCTCACCAGCGGTGGCTGGGCGCTCAGTCACGTCGCCTTCTTCCTCGTTCCGGGCGAGACCCTCAAGACGGCAGTGTACATCGTCGGCCTCGTGCTCGGGTTCAGTACGGTCGGCCCGTGGCTGTACTTCTGTTCGGCGTACACCGGTCGGACGCTGCACCTGAACACCGCACTCCGACGGCTGGCTGTCGCCGTCTTCCTCATCGTCGTCGCGGTGAAGATCACCAACCCCTGGCATGGCCTCTACTTCGTCACCGAACCGGCGACGGCACCGTTCCCGCATCTGTCGATCAGCCACCAGCCGTTACACTGGATCGCGATGGGGCTGTCCTACGCGCTCGCAGCGATCGGCTACTTCATGCTGCTCGAACGGCTGTTGCAGGTCAGCTACGACACGCGACCGCTGGGGCTGCTGGTCGCGGTCACGGGACTGCCCTTGATCCTCGACCTCGTCGGCTACGCGACGCCGTTGCTCGTCGACATCAGCTACGAACCGATCGGCGTCGCCGTCTTCGCCGTGGGGGTCTGTTTCGTCTTTCTCGAACTGTTTCAGGCGATCCGGCTCTCGGGGAGCGACGGTAAACCGGTCCTCATCGTCAACGAGGGGGATCAGCTTCGAGAGTACAACACGGCGGCCGCCGAGCTCTTTCCCGCACTTGCAGAACCGGGGGCGGTCGGACAACCGCTCTGGAGTGTGGTCCCGTCGGTCGCCGAGGCACTGGAGGCCGAACCCGCAATACTGACACTCAGACGGAACGGCGAGCAACGGTACTATCAGCTCGCGGAAAGTCCCTTCGCGGCCGGACAGACCCCGATCGGTCGGCTCGTCCTGATGACCGACATCACCGACCGGGAACGCGACCGGCGCGAACTGAAACGCCAGAACGAGCGCCTCGACCGGTTCGCGAGCGTCGTCAGCCACGACCTGCGCAATCCGCTGCAGGTGCTTCGAGGCGCGCTCGATGGGGCTCGCCAGACTGGGGACCCGGAACACTTCGAGCGGGGCGAGCAGGCCCTCGACCGGATGGAGACGCTCATCGAGGACGTGCTCTCGCTGGCGCGGCAGGGTCAGCCCATCGACGAGACCGAGCCGGTGGCGCTGGCGGCGCTCGCCGAGGAGTGCTGGGATGTCGTCGAGACCGGCGAGGCCGAACTGGTCGTCGACGACGACCTCCAGTTCATGGCCGACCTGGACCGACTGCGTCAACTGCTGGAGAACCTCGTTCGCAACGCGATCGAACACGGCGGCGCGGACGTGACGGTCCGCATCGGTCCGCTACCGGACAGAGCCGGGTTCTACGTCGAAGATGACGGTCCCGGGATCTCCGAAGCCGAGCGGTCCGACGTGTTCGAATCGGGCTACTCGACGGCCGAGGGCGGCACCGGGTTCGGGCTGGCCATCGTCAGCGAGATCGTCGACGCCCACGGCTGGACGATCACTGTCACGGACGGCGACGAGGGCGGTGCGCGCTTCGAGATCACCGGCGTCACGACACGACAGTCATACAGTTCATCGTAGATGCGTACCGGCGGTCGTCGCCACGGGGTAGACGATCGCCGGTACATCGCTCCGATAATCCGTATCAGGCAAAGGGGCTTAGTCACCCCCGCCGAAACGACGACGTAATGTCGCGCCGGGACGTGCTCCGCCGGGTCGGGCTGGTGATCCTCGGGACGAACCTCCTGCTGGCCGTGTTGAAGGGTGTCGTCTGGACCGAGACGGGGAGTCTGGCGGTCGGTTCCGAAGCCGTCAACAGCCTCGCCGACACCACCTACAGCCTCGTGATCGTCGCGGGTCTCTACCTGACGACCCAGCCACCGGACTTCGAGCATCCCCACGGCCACGAGCGCATCGAGCCGTTCGTCTCGCTGTTCGTCGCGATCGGCATCTTCGTCGCCGGCGGCGTGATCCTCTGGCAGGCCGCCCAGTCGCTCCTGTCCGGCGACGTGGCCGTGACGCGTGGCCCGGTCGCCGTCGGCGTCCTCGCGCTGTCGGCGGTCGTCAAGTACGGTCTCTATCGCTACTGCCTGCGGGCCGGCCGCGACGAGAACTCGCCGGCGCTGGTCGCGACGGCGATGGACAACCGCAACGACATCCTCACCGCACTCGCCGCGCTCGCGGGCGTCGTCGGGGCGACGCTGGGCTACCCCGTACTGGACCCCATCGCCGCGATGCTCGTCTCGGTCGGGATCATCTACACCGGGGTCGAGGTGGTGCGGGACAACGTCGACTATCTGGTCGGTGCTGCTCCACCCGAAGAACTGCGCGCCGAGATCATCCGGCGGGCGCTCGAACACCCCGACGTGGAGGGCGCACACGACGTGATCGCCCACTACGTCGGCCCCGAGATCGACGTGAGCCTCCACGTCGAGGTCGAGGGGGACAAGACCCTGTTCGAGGCCCACGACATCGAGACGGCGGTGATCCAGTCCATCGAGGACCTCCCGGAGGTCGACGACGTGTTCGTCCACGTCGATCCCAAGGAACTGGGCGAGTGGAAGCCCGACGAGGACGTGGACCGGCTGGTCGAGTAGAGACCCGAGGGCGTCCAGTTCCTGGGTCCGCCACCTATCACTGCGTCGCCGGCAGCCCACTTCGAAACAGCTCAAATCACCCGGTCATCCCTCGTCGTCGTAGGGGATCGCCGGATCGGTCTTCGGTGCGCCCGTCCCCATCACGGTCACGTCGTCGTCGGCATCGCCGGGGTTGTAGGCCAGATGTGGACTCTCCGGCTCGGCGACGAACACCTCCCCCTCGGGGACGACGAACTCCCGGTCGGGCGTCTCGACGTGGAGTGTCCCGGTCAGGACGACGAAGGCCTCCTCGCGCTGGCGGTGGGAGTGATACACGCGGGGCAGTTGCTCGCCGGGTGACATCGTGTACCGGGCGAGATGGAGGAGGGTCGTCCCCGCCTCGTCGGAGACCGCGCGGCGGTCGCAGGGGTAGTCCTCGGTCGCGTCCAGTTCGTCGGGGTCGATCCGGTGGTAGGGCATAGCTGGTGGCTGGGCCGTGCGCGGTTTGTAGCTGTCGCGACGGCACTCGACCCAGCAGACAAAGCCTTTAACGCCGTGGTCGCGTAGCAGCCTGCAAATGGTACTCGACGATCTGGGGAGTTCCCTGCGGGGAACCCTCGACGATCTACGCGGCAAGTCCCGCATCTCCGAGGAGGACATCGAGGACATCGTCAAGGAGATCCAGCGGTCGCTGTTGCAGGCCGACGTGGACGTTGGCCTCGTACAGGACCTCTCGGACAGCATCAAGTCACGGGCCTTGGACGAGGAGCCACCCGCCGGCACGACGCCGCGGGACTGGGTCCTGCGCATCGTCTACGAAGAACTGGTCGATCTGGTGGGCGAATCGACGGAGATCCCGCTGGAAGGCCAGACGATCATGCTCGCCGGCCTGTACGGGTCGGGGAAGACGACGACGGCGGCCAAGATGGCGTGGTGGTTCTCGAAGAAAGGACTGCGCCCGGCGATCATCCAGACCGACACCGACCGGCCCGGTGCCTACGACCAGTCAAAGCAGATGGCCGAGCGCGCCGAGGTGGCGTTCTACGGCGACGAGGACGCCGACGACCCCGTGAAGATCGCCCGCGACGGCCTCGAAGCGACCGAGGACGCCGACGTGCGCATCGTCGACACGGCGGGTCGTGACGGCCTGAACGAGGAACTGATCGACCAGATCGAGCGCATCGGTGCCGAGGTCCAGCCCGACCGCAATCTGCTCGTGATCGACGCCGCGATGGGCCAGTCGGCCAAGGACCAGGCCCAGGAGTTCGAGGACGCCATCGGCATCGACGGCGTCGCCATCACCAAACTCGACGGGACGGCCAAAGGTGGGGGCGCGCTGGCGGCGGTCGACCAGACCGACTCCACCATCGCCTTCCTCGGGACCGGCGAGACGGTCAAGGACATCGAGCGCTTCGAGCCGTCGGGCTTCATCTCCCGGCTGCTCGGGATGGGCGACCTCAAACAGCTGACCGAGCGCGTCGAGCGCGCGATGGAGGAGACCGGCGAGGAGGAGGGCGACTGGGAGCCCGAGGACATGATGGAGGGCTCGTTTACCCTCAAGGACATGCGCAAGCAGATGGAGGCGATGAACAACATGGGGCCGCTCGATCAGGTGATGGACATGATCCCCGGGATGGGCGGCGGACTCATGGACCAGCTCCCCGACGACGCCATGGACGTGACCCAAGAGCGGATGCGTGACTTCGAGGTCATCATGGACTCGATGACCGAGGAGGAGTTAGAGAACCCCCGCACCGTCGGCCAGTCCCGCACGGAGCGCATCGCCCGCGGGTCGGGCAAGCCCGAGGATCGCATCCGGGAACTGCTCCAGCAGCACAAGCAGATGGACCAGATGCTCAGCCAGTTCCAGGGGATGGGCGACGGCGACATGGAGCGGATGATGAAGCAGATGCAACAGGGCGGCGGCGGTGGCGGCATGGGCGGTCTCGGCGGCGGTGGCGGCCCCTTCGGCGACTGATCCCCACCTGTATTGCGTTCGCGTCGATCCGCTACCACACGCCCGGCACCAGCCGATACGGCGTCCGCTCGACGTAGGCCTCGTAGTCGGCCAGTTCGTCACGCAGCGCCCGCTCCTCGACCGTGATCCGGTAGCCAAAGCCAGCCAGTGCCCCGCCCAGCGCGGCGACGACGCTCAGCGCGTTCCCGGTGACGACGCCGATGCCGAGATAGGTCACGACCGCGCCGGTGTAGGAGGGGTGGCGGACGTAGCGGTAGGGGCCCCACTCGACGACGGTGTGGTCCGACTTGATCGCGACCTCGTGGCTGAACTGCTCGCCCAGCGCCAGCATCGACGCCAGCCTGATCGCGAAGCCCGACAGCATCACGGCGATACCGAGCCAGAAGGCGAGGACGGGCGCACCGAGGGTACCGACACCCGTGAACGAGAGCCCAAAGGCCAACACCGTCCCGACCGTCGTCGACGCCCAGAGGACGCCGAACGACCCGCGTTCGATGGGGGTATCGGTGTCGGGCCGCCAGAGCCGACGCGCGACGACCTCCCGGAGCGCCAGCAGACACGCCACCGCGAAGAAGACCGAGAGATACGGCTGCTGGAGGTAGAGAGGCTCCGGCATGGGCGGAGCTACGCCGCTCCCGAAAAAAGCGATTCCGTTTTCCAGCGGTCAGTCCGCCCCGCCGTCGTCCCTGGCCGCCGCGAGCGACCAGAAGAAGCCGTAGTAGGCGAGGACCCCGGCCCCCATCGTGAGGTAGTAGGCCCACTGGGGGCCCGACAGCAGGTCGAACAGGACCGTCACGGCCGTGACCCAGATCACGGCGAAGGCCAGGTCGACCAGCATGCCCGAGCGGTGTTCCTGCACGTGTTCGCCGATGGTTTCGAGGACGCCCATCAGGCGTCCTCGACCTCCCCGTGGGCGTCGACGACGAGAACGGGCAGGCGGGTCCGTCGGAGCACCTTCTCGGCGACGCTGCCCAGAACGACCCGGGAGAGGCCCGAGCGGCCGTGTGATCCCATCACGACGAGGTCAATGTCGTTGTCCTCGACGAACTTCCGGATCGCCCGGGCCGGCTGGCCGGCCGTGACGTGTTCCTCGACGGTCAGGCCGTGCTCGGCGGCCCTGTCGACGACGTAGCCGGTCGCCGTCTCGGCCTCGTCGGTGACCTCGGTCATCTCGTCGAGGTCGCCCCGGCGGATGCGGTCGATCTGTTCGGTGCCCAGCGAGTAGTTGGTGGCGTCGATGTCCACGACGTAGAGGGCGTGGAGCGTCGCGCCGTACTTCGAGGCGAGGTCGACCGCGTGGTCGACCGCGCTCTCGGCGGTGTCGCTGCCGTCGGTCGGAACGAGGATGTTGTCGTACATCAGTCGTCACCCGGGGTTTCCGCGCCGCCGACGACGTCTTCGGCGGTCTGTTGCTGGCCCATCGGTTCGGGGCTGTGACACTGTCTGACCATCTTCTTGGTCTCCAGTGGCGGCTCGTCGGTCGCCATCGAGACGGCGATGGTGACGGCAAAGACGACCGGCGCGCCGACCAGCGCCGATCCGATGGCCGGGAGCCACTGGGCGAGCGGTGCCCAGAGCACGTTGTCGGCACCCGCCGCGTTCGCGAGGAGCCCGTAGCTCGGGACGACCTCGTTGATCATCGGGATCAGCCAGATGACCAGTCCGGTGGTCATCCCCGCCAGCGCGCCCTCTCGGTTCGTGTTCTCCCACCAGAGACCGAGGAAGAACATCGGGAACAACACCGAGCCGGCCAGCGAGAACGCGTAGGTCACCAGCGCGGCGATCGGCGCGGCCGGGTCCAGCGCGGCCAGGGTCGTGATGACGCCCAGCGCGACGATGCTCAGGCGACCGACCAGCACCTGCTGGCGCTGGGTCGCGTCGGGGTTTATCAGTCCCTTGTAGATGTCGTGGGAGATGGCCGAGGAACCGGCGATGAAGAGGCCGGCGGTGGTCGCGATGGCGGCGGCGATCCCGCCCGAGGCCACGAGGCCGACGAACCACTCGGGCAGTCCCGCGAGCTGAGTCGCCAGCACGACGATCACGTCGCCCGCGGCGTCGGACATCCCTGGGTCGCCGTAGACGGCACCGATCTGGTTGGCGTAGAGGTCCGTCCCGAACGCGGCGAAGGCCGGCGCGCTCAGGTACAGCAGGCAGATGAAAAAGAGGCCCCACACGGTCGACCAGCGGGCGGTGCGCTCGCTCTCGACCGTGTAGAACCGCACGAGGACGTGTGGTAACCCGCAGGTCCCGACGACGAGCGTGAACGCCGTCGCGACCCACGTGTAGTAGCTCTGGGTGGTAAAGGGCTCGCTGAACTCGGCGCTGAGAGCGCTGATCAGCTGGCCGTACTCTAGCTGGGGCAACACCGTCGAGTACCCCTGCGTGTAGCCGACGGCGTAGAGGCCGGCGAGGAACGCGACGATGAGGATGACGAACTGGACGGTCATGTTCTTGGTCGCCCCCAGCATTCCCGAGAGCGTGAGATAGCCGACCGTGATCGCCATCATCAGCACGACCATCGACTGGTACCCCGACAGGCCGGGAATGCCGATGTCCCCGAAGATGTACAGGCCGACCAGCCCCATGCCACGAGCCTGTCCGATGGCGTAGACGAACCCGATGAGGAAGGTCGTCACGGCCGCGATGGCGCGCGCGCCGTCGGAGTTGAACCGGTCCCCGACGAAGTCCGGCGCGGTGTACTTGCCGAACCGGCGCATCTGGGCGGCCATGAAGATCAGGAGGATGAAGTAGCCCGTCGACCAGCCGACGACGAAGGCCAGCCCGTAGAAGCCAAACAGCGCGATCGTCGCGGCCATCCCGAGGTAGGACGCCGCCGACATCCAGTTGGCACCGATGGCCATGCCGTTCTCGACGTTGCCGATCGAGCGGCCCGCGACCCACATCCCCTCCGTGTCGGCCACCTTGAACACGTAGCCCACCGCGAGGAACAGCAGCAGCATGGCCGTCACCATGATCCCGGGGACGAGCTTGAACGAGACGTTCAGCCCCTCCGGGAGGAGTCCGGACTGCAGCAGGAGGCCGGTCATTCCGCGGACCCTCCGTCGGCGGCCGCGACCTCGGCGTCCGGTTCGGTCGCCGTCCCGTGATCGATCCCGTACTCCTCGTCGAGCGCGTCACGCTTGCGGGCGTACCAGATCGAGAGCACGAGCGCACCGCCCGGCGCACCGATCGCGACGAGGAAGTAGTGTAGCGGAAATCCGATGACCGGCATCGGAGTGGTCATCACGCCCGGAACGATCGCCGTGAGCGTCACCGGCCCGAACACGACGAGAAGCCACGCGACGAACCCGGTCCAGATGATCCGGAGGTGATCACGCATGAAAGGTGTCGACGGACTGAAAATGTTGACTTCGGCATCGAGGTACTGTACCTGATCCCCGGCGGCGACCCCGCCGTCGGGGCGGGGGTTCGACTCGCCGGTCGTCGATTCTCCGCATGTATCATCATCTTTCATGGAGTCCATTCGGCCGGTACTAACGCCTGTTGTAAAACTCTATTGTCGGATCGTCGATCACCCGTGACGGGGCCGGGCGACCCATCGGCCTTTTTGAATCGCCCGGCCGTCCCCCCGTCAATGACCGTCCGCGAGGTCGCCGTCGAGGCCTACCGACAGACCTTGCCCGTGCTGGCCCTGAGCGCGGTCGGTGGCCTGTTCGCGGGGCTGGTACTGGTGGGGATGGAGGCCGAACTCGCGGCCGTGCCCGGCCTGCTCGTCCTCGTTCCGGCGCTGCTGGCGACCCGTGGCAACGTCTACGGCTCGCTCGGTGCGCGGCTCGGGTCGGCGCTCCATCAGGGGGTGATCGAGCCGACCCTCGGCGTGGGCGACGACCGGCTCAACGCCGCCGTCGCCGCGGCGCTGGCCAACGGCGTCCTCGTCAGCGGGTTCGCCGCGGTACTGGCGGTGGTGGTCCTCCGGGTGCTCTCCCAGCCAGTTGCCGGCCTCTGGACACTCCTGGCCATCGCCCTGCTCGCGGGGCTGATCTCCGGGCTCTTGTTGACGGTTGCCGTCGTCACGGTCGTCCTCGTCGGCTACCGTCGCGGTCTCGATCCCGACACGCTAGCGGGGCCGGTCGTGACGACGACGGGCGACGTGGTCGGCATCGCGACGATGCTCGTCGCGGCCCGGATCGTGCTGGCACTCGGGGGCGGGTAGTGTGGTCGAGTACGCACGCGAGTGGACCGTCCGCGGGATCGTTCGGACGATGCTGCCGCTCCTTTCGGTCCTGACGGCGATCGAACTCGTGAGCGGGCTCGTGCTGGACACGTTCGAGGCGACGCTGTTGGCCGCGCCGTCGCTCCTCCTGCTCGTGCCCGTCACGATCGGGATGGCCGGCAACCTCGGGAGCGTACTCGCCGCGCGGCTCTCGACGGCGTTTCACCTCGGCTTACTCTCCTTCTCGCCGACCGACGACCAGCTGGCGGGCAACGCCGTCGCGACGGTGGCGCTGTCGGTGACGGTGTTTCCGCTGGTCGGGGTGAGCGCGTGGGGGCTGACCGCCGCGGTCGGCGAGACGGGACTGGGCTTGGGAACCGTGGTGCTGATCGCCTCGCTGAGCGGCCTCGTGCTGGCGGTACTCGCGGTCGTGGTCACGGTCCTCACGACCTACGCCGCCTATCGCCACGGGCTGGACCCGGACGACGTGGTCGTGCCGGTCGTCACGAACGTCTGTGACGTGCTGGGGGTGCTGGTCCTCTTTGGTGTCTACCGCGTCCTCGTCTAGGCGAGGGGGAAAGAGAGGACGACGGCGCTCCCGCCGAGGTCGCTGTCCCGGATCGTGATCTGGCCGCCGGCGGCGGTAACGATCCAGCGAACGAGCCACAGGCCCAGGCCGGTGCTGTGTGAGAGGGGTGACTCGTCGCCGTCGAGCAGCGCCCGTCGCTCGTGGGGCGGGATACCGGGCCCGTCGTCGGCGACGACCAGCGCGACCGACTCCGCGTCGACCTCAGCGCTGATCCTGATCGTCGGATCGTCGACGTGCGACCGGACGTTGCGGAGCAGTTCTCCGAGCGCGTCCTCGATGGCGTCCGTGCCGAAGACGGTCGTCCCGGCCAGGCAGTCCCGTTCGACCGTCATCCCGCCGGTGTCGACGGTCGCGAGTGCCTCGTCGACGAGCGCCGCGAGATCGACCGGTCGCCGCTGGGCCCCTTCCCGGAGGATCTGCTCGGCCTGACGCGCCCGTTCGCTGGTCGTGGCCAGTTCGGCGGCGGCCGATTCGACCCGGTCCAGTGCCGCTTCGAGCGTCCCCTCGGACACCCGGTCGCGGACGTGTCTGGCCTGCCCCTGGATCACTGTCGTCCGGTTCCGAACGTCGTGTCTGAGGACGCGAGACAGTACCGTGAGCCGCTGTCGGCGGAGTTCTCGGTCGCTCACGTCGCGGCCGATCCCGGCCAGTCCGACGGTTGCCCCGTCGGCGTCAGTGATCCGACTCCCGCTGAACTCGTAGGTGATCCGATCGCCCTGCTTGGTCAGTAGCCGTGCTCTGATCGACTCCGTGTCGCCCGTTCCGAGCACTCGTGCGATCGCCTCCCCGGCGGCGTCGCGGTCGTCCGGTGCGATCACCTGGAGCGCCTCCATCCCGTCCAGTTCGGAGCCGGTGTAGCCGGTGACGGACTCGAACCGGTCGTTCCAGCGACTGAACCGTCCGTCGGTGTCGACGACGTAGAACACGTCCGGCAGGGTGTCGATGAGAGTCTCGACGAACTGACGTTCCCGCCGGAGACGCTTGCGCTGGTCGACTCGGTCGGTGATGTCCCGGACCACACAGATGAGCCCACCGTTGTCCAGTGCGGTCAGTGTCAGCTCTTGGGGGAACGACTCACCGCTCGCGCGCTGTCCGACCGCCTCGCCCCGCCACCGCCCCTCGTCCCGGACCGTCGGCAGGATCTCCTGCTCGAAGCGCTCGACCTCCTCCTCGTCGTAGAAGCGCCCCCAGTACTCGCCCAGCAGCGCCTCGGTGTCGTCACAGCCGTAGATCTCGCGGTGGGCATCGTTGCAGTACTGATAGCACCCCTCGGCATCGAGGAGCGCGACCCCGTCCATCGACCCCTCGACCGCCGACGCCAGTTTGTCGAGCCGTTCCTCGCGTGCTCGCTCGTCGCTGATATCCTGGACGACCGCGCTGAACCGGCGGCTGTCGCCGGTCGTCCCCTCGCTGAAGGAAAACCGGAGCGGAACCTCCGTCCCGTCTTTGCGCTGGCCGGGTAGCTCGACCCGATCCCAGTCGAGCGTGCGCTCGCCGGTTTCGAGGTAGTGTTCGAGGGTCTCGTGGTGTTGCTCGCGGAACCGCTCGGGCATCAGCACCGTCAGCGACTCGCCGACGAGTCGCTCCGGGTCGTAGCCGAACACGTCTTCGAGGGCCGGGCTGGCGTATCTGATCACGCTCCGTTCGTCGATGGTGACGACGGCGAACCCGTCGTTCTCGGCCAGCGCGTCGAACCGCGCTCGGGCCGCCTGCAGGTCGTCGACCGTCCGGCGATGGTCGACCGCGCGTTCGATTCGGTTCGCCAGCACAGTGACGGCGTCCGGTCCGGCGTTCGTGACCACGTCCGTCGCTCCGGCGTCGAGGGCTCGCTGGCAGGCACCGTCGCCGGGTTCGATGACGGCGATCACCGGTGTCGTCTCCGTCGTCGTCCCGGCCAGCACGTCGACCGCCTCCTCACCCACCAGCACGAAGCAGTCGACGGTGTCGTCGGCAGCGAGTGCCGCTTGGTCGGTGTGGACATCGACAGTGATCCCGTCCAGTCGCGCGTCGAGCCGTCCGCCGACGGTGCTGTCGACGGCCTGCAGACAGCACACGCGGATTCCGGTTCGACGCTCCATGCACTGTTATGTGCTCGTGTTCGGGCAAATAAGTTGGCACTCCGATATATCTACCACGGATCGACGCGCCTTTGCTCGTCTCTGCCCGAGTGTCACACGTGCAGGTGACGAGTCAGTTCGTCGTGCCGGTCCTCGACCTTCTCGTCGGGACGGTCCTCCCGCGCGTGGGGACTATCGCCGTCGCGCTCGCGGCGGGGGTGTTCCTCGCGAACGTCGCCGTCGCCTTCGGCGTCGTCGAGTACATCGCCGCCCTCTCGAAATATCTCACCGAGCCGGCGAACCTCCCCCGCGAGGTCGGCACTGCGATCCTCGCCACCACGGCCTCGCCGACAGCGGGCTACGGGATGCTCGCGGAGTTCCGCGAGTCGGGCGTGCTCGACGACCGTGCCACGCTCGTGGCCGTCACCATCAACACGTTCTTCGGGTTCGCCCAGCACATCTTCACCTTCTACGCGCCCGTCCTGATCCCGATTCTCGGCCTTCGGGTGGGCCTGCTGTACGTCGGCGCACGCGCGGCCATCTCGCTTGCCATCACCGTCGTCGGGATCCTCGCCGGCGCACTCCTACTCTCGGAGCGAAACGTCGACGAGAGCCGGATGCCCGACGTGGACGAGCCAACCGACGGGACCAGTGACGCCGGCGAGAAGCTTCGCGAGGCAGCCGAATCGACCGCCGACAAACTCCGTGACATCCTCCCGCGCCTGCTCGTCGTCTACGCGCTCGTCGCGATGCTGGTCGCGTGGCAGGAGATTCCGGCGCTCGTGGCGACTGTCGAGACCCTCGCGGCTACGCCGCTGGGCACCGTCGTCCCGTCGATCACCGACGCTATCGGCGCGCTCACCGGAGCGGTCGGCCTGCCCAGCGCCGCCGTGGGCGTCGTCGCCGTCTACGCCATCGACACCACGAACGGGGCCATCGTCACCGCGCCGCTGGTCGAGAACGGCACCTTCACCGCCCGGCAGGCCGTCGCGACGATGCTGCTGGGCGGGATCGTCTCCTTCGCGTTCTCGACGTTCAAACGCTCGATTCCCTTCCAGTACGGCATCTGGGGGGCCGACTTCGGGTCGAAGGTGATCGCCGTCAACACCGCTCTGAAAGTCGTCTTCATCGCCCTCGCAGTCGCGCTGTTGCTGGTGCCCTAGCCGGGCAAGTCGTCGGCCAGTACCACCGCGTCGCCCTCGATGACCACTTCGTCGTCCTCGTCGAGCACCTCTGTCAGCAGGCGGAACCGGTCGTCGCCCAGCGCCTCGGTCACCTCGCAGTGGGCCGTGACCGTCTCGCCGATGTCGACGGGAGCCTTGTACGTGACTTCCTGCGAGAGGTAGATGACCAGACCGGGCAGGCGTGCGAGCGCGGCGCTGATCGTCCCGCTGACCAGCGTCCCGTGGGCGATGGGGCGACCGAAGCGTGTCTGTCGGGCGAAGTCGGCGTCGAGGTGGAGGCGATTCGTGTCACCGCTGGCGTCGGCGAAGGCCGCCACGTCGCCCTCGTCGAGGACCTTGCTGAAGGTGACGCTGTCGCCCACATCGATGCGCCCGTCCCGGGTGCCGAAACTCTCGAACGTCCAGTCCTCGTCCTCGTAGGCGGTGTCGCCCGTCCCCTCGCGTCGGCGCGTCGACCGCTGGGGCTCTTCGGTTCGGAGGCGGGCCAGCGTCGGCACGTAGTACGACAGGTCGACGGCGGTGACGATGCCGACGAGTCGGCCCCCGTCGTCGCACACGGGGAGTTTCTTCACACGCCCCTCACGGACCGTCGCCGCGAGTTCGTCGATTGTCGTGTCAGCCGTCGCCGTGATCAGCGGCGTCTGCATCACCTCGCGAACCGGCGTCTCCGGGTCGGCGTCGGCGACGAACCGATGGACCACGTCGGCGTCGGTGACGATCCCGACCGGTCGCTCGTCCTCGGCGACGACGACCGAGCCGATCTCGCGCTCGTCGATCAGCCGGGCCGCTTCGACCAGTTGGGCCGCCGGTGACACCGTCACCACCGGCGTCTGCATCACGTCGCGGGCTGTGAGTTCGACTGTCATCGTGAGTGACACGACTCGGGGCGACACCAAAGCTTTCCCCCCGCGCCCCTTCGCTCGTGACGAATGGCTCGCCCCATCGTCGCCGTCCGCGTCGCTCGCGGCTTCGCCGCCCGCGCTGTCCGGAGCCTCCCGTTGGTCGGCCTCGCCGTCGTCGCGCTCGCCGTCCTCGCTGGCTGCCTCTCTGTCGCGCCGTCGACGCCCGTGCCGGCAGGCGACGCCGTCCCGCCCGACAGCGAGCGGCTGAACGCGACCGTCGTCCGCGTCGTCGACGGCGACACGGTCGAGGTGCGCTACGCCGACGACTCGACCGACACCGTCCGCCTGGTGGGTATCGACAGTCCCGAAACCCGCGGCGGCACCAACCCCGCCGAGTTCGAGGGCGTTCCGGACACCGAGGCCGGACGGGCCTGTCTCGCGACGGCGGCCGAGAACGCGACCGACGCGCTCGTCGCCCTCGCCGCCGACGAACCGGCCGTGCTGGCTGTCGACCCTGACACCGACCGCCGGGACCGCTACGACCGCCTGCTGGCCTACGTCGTCGTCGGCGGAACGAACCTCAACGAACACCTCGTCGAGCAGGGCCACGCCCGGGTGTACGACTCCTCGTTCTCGCTCGCCCAGCGCTTCTACGACCACGAACGGGACGCACAGGACGCCCGTCGCGGGCTCTGGACCTGCACCGACGCCGCGACCGTCACCGACGGCCTCGCTCTCCGCGTCGTCGCCGACGCCCCCGGCGACGACCGCGAGAACCCCAACGGGGAGTACGTCGTCGTCTCGAATCCCACCGCAGAACCCCTCGAAATCGGCAACTGGACGATCAGCGACGAAGCGGGCCACAGCTACAGCTTTCCGGCCGACGCCACCGTCCCCGCCGACGGCTCGATTCGACTGTACTCGGGGTCGGGCACCGACACCGCCACCGAATTCTACCGCGACGACGGCCCGATCTGGAACAACGACGGCGACACCGCCACCCTCACAGCCGAGAACGGGACCGTCGTGGCCCGGACATCGTACTGAACCGCGACCAAGGACCTTCCACCGTGGCGCGCTGTCGCTCGTTCTATCGAGCGACGGAACCACGCGAGGGATGACTGAGTGAGCGGAGCGAACGAAGGAATCGGCTGGGGAGGGTGTGGCCGTCGCCGTGCTGGGTGGACTGAAAGGGGCGCGGCGTTGGGCAAACGAGACGACGTAAGCACTGGAGCGAACGCAGTGAGCGAAGGGCGCAGCGAGTCGCAGTTGTCGAACGCCGCGGGGCTTTCTGGTTCTTCGCCGTCGCAAGCGTGACGTTCCACGAACCCACTCCAGGACCTGCGAGCGCGACACACACAAACCCCTCCGATCCTAAGCCGGGGTATGCGCCGGCCGGACCGGTACCTCTGGAGCCGACTCCAGAAACTAGAGCCCGGACCGAGAGTCCTCGACTGGAGCCTCGCCGCCAGCGTCGTCCTCATCCTCGGGACCGGTCTCTACAGCCTCGTCGTCGGCCGCCCCGTCGGTGCGTGGGTGTTCGACATCCACGCCATCGCCGGCATCGCGCTGGTCGTCCTCCTGACGTTCAAGCTCCGCCGGGTCGCACCGCGGGTCACCCCGGATCGGCTCACTGGCCCGCGCGTCCTCTCGCTCGCGCTGGCGACAGTCACTGCCGCCGCCCTCGCGACGGGGCTGTGGTGGGTGCTGGGCGGTGCCATCAGCATCGGTCCGTGGGGGCTGCTGAACCTCCACATCGGCGTCGGCCTGCTCGTCCCGGTCGTCCTCCTGCTCCACCTCCGTCACCGGTTTCACGACCCCCGGAACGTCCCGAGCCGCGACCGACGCACAGCCTTGCAGTTCGCCGGCGTGATGGGCGTCGCCGCCGTCGCCTGGCGAGGCCAGCGAGCCGTCAACGAGGTCCTCGACACCGCCGGCGCGGATCGGCGCTTCACGGGCTCGCGCGAGGAGGGCAGCGACGACGGCAACGCCTTCCCCGCCACCAGCTGGATGACCGACGACCCCGACCCGGTCGACCCCGACGACTGGACGCTCGCGGTTACCGGCCGGGTCGCCGACACGGCGACCTTCGGCATCGAGGACCTGCCCGCCGTCGACCCCGTCCTCGACGACCCAGACCCCGAATCCGAGCCGGTCGCGGCCACCGAACAGCGCGCCCTGCTGGACTGCACGAGCGGGTGGTACTCCGACCACGACTGGCAGGGCGTCGCCGTCGCGGACCTGCTGGACGCCGTCGACCCCGACGACGCCGCCGCGTGGGTGCAGTTCCGGTCGGTGACGGGCTATCGCTGGTCGCTTCCGATGGAGGAAGCACGCGAAGCGCTGCTGGCCACCCACGTCGACGGCGAGCGGCTCAGTCACCCCCACGGCGCGCCGATGCGCCTCGTCGCGCCGGGGCGGCGCGGCTTCCAGTGGGTCAAGTGGGTCGAAGCGGTCAGGGTGACGAAACGCCGGGACGTGGGCGAGTCCGTCGCCATCTTCGTCAGCGGACTCGACGAGTGATCGACGGGAGTAACAGAGCTACAACATCGCAGTAAAGGTCTCGAACAGGTCCACCTCGGAATCCTCGTAGTGGATCGGGACGAACCCGGCTTCTCGGGCGGCTTCCACGTCCGACTCGTAGCTGTCGCCGACCATCACGTACTCCTCGGCGTCGATTCGGTCGCGGACGACGGCGTAGGGCGCGCCGTTGGTCTTGTGCCCGCCCACGTCGTAGGAGACCACAGTGTCGTCGAGATACTGCCCGAGGTCGTGGTGGTCGACCTTGGCGCGCTGCCAGTCACCGACGCCGTCGGTCAGGACGACCACCGCCGTCGCCTCGTCGTCGGCCAGTTCCGACAGGCAGTCGTGGACGACCGGCGGGACCGTCGTCGCCCCGAACTCCGCATCGCGCAGCGCCGCAACAAGTGCGTCGATCTCACCATCCGTCGCTTCGATGCCCTCGGCGTCGAGTGCGGCCCGCATGCCGGCGTGGTAGGGCTCCGGTTCACAGTCCTCGAACGCGTCGAAAAAGCCCTCATTGTAGGCCGCGCTCATCGCTTCGGTCGCCGTGTCCAGTTCCGCCTCGAACACCGAATCGAGGATCGCGCCGAATCCCTGTTCGTACTGGACGAGCGTGCCGTCGAGGTCGAAACAGACGGCGGTCGTCTCAGTCATCGGTCACTCCATGTCGATGGGCGTCCCGTCCTCGGTCGGGGGCGCGATGGCGTCGATGAACTGCTCGGCGGAGGGCTCCGTGACCGTCACTTCGACGTGGATGTCGCCCAGTTCGGAGGGGCCGCCGACGGCGAAGTTGATCCGGCCCTCGAAGGCGGCCTGTTTCTTCAGGTCGAACGAGAACGTGTCGCTCTCGAGGGTGTCGAAGAACACGCCTCTCGCGGTGTCGAGGATCTCCTCGCGGTGCAGCAGTTCCGAGAGGTGGGTCAGGTCGTGGATCTCGGCGGTGAGTTCGCCGTCGGCGAACGTCGGTTCGGCCGCCGGGAAGATGTTCGTGATCGAATCGGCGACGCGGTCGGTCACCTCGGTGTCGTTGACCGGCGCGGTGACCTGCACGTCGACGCTGTACACGGTGCTCATCGTTCACCCTCCGACGCAGTCGCGTGCTGCTCCCGGTAGCCCGCGACGCCCTCGGTCAGGAGCGTCCTGACCTTCGCCCGGAACGCCTCGAGCGTGTCGGTGTTATCGATGGTCACGTCGGCCCGCGCCATCGCTTCGTCCATCCCGAAACCGCGCTCGCGCTCGTCGCGCTCGGCGAGGGACTCTCCGCCCTCGTCGGCACCCTTGTCCCGACCGCGCTCGGCCAGTCGCTCCTCGCGAACCTCGAAGGGGGCTTCGATGCTCACGAGCGAGAAGTCGTCGCCGAAGGCGTCCTCGAAGGCGTCGACCTCCACGTCCGAGCGCACCCCGTCGACCAGCACCACGTCACTCGATTCGAATTCGTCCTCGATCAGCGGCAGCGACCGCTCGGCGATGGCCCCCGGCCCGTTCTCCTCGCGCAGCGCCTTCGCGACCGTTCCGTGCTCGGTCGCCGGATCGAGGCCCCGATCTCGGCACTCCGCCCGGATCACGTCACCCATCGTCACGACCGGCACGCCACGCTCGTCGGCGACATTGGCGGCCTCGCCCTTCCCGCTGCCCGGCAGGCCGACCGTCGCGAGTACTCTCATTGGAACAGCGTAGTCGCAGGCTCCGCATAAGAACTGCGTTTAGCGACAACAGCCCTATACCGCCCCACAGCGTAGCTCCGCCCATGGCTCAGCGTTCCCTGTTCGTCCGTGCCCTCTGGTTCGTCGTCGTCGGCTGGTGGCTCACACCCATCCTCGTCAACGTCGCGTGGCTGCTGAACGTGACGATCATCCTGATTCCGCTGGGGATCAAGCTCATCAACCTCGTCCCGACGGCACTGACGCTCGCCGAACCCCGATCGCTCGAAGACAGCGACGCCGCCGGCCAGCACTCGCTGGTCGTGCGCGCGATCTGGTTCGTCCTCGTCGGCTGGTGGCTCTCGTGGCTCTGGGCCAACGTGGCGGCGGCGCTGTCGCTGACGATCATCGGTATTCCGGTGGCGATCTGGATGTTCAACCGCCTGCCCTACGTCACCTCACTGTACCGCTTCCACGGCTAGCAAAATTGGTCCACGAGGGCGCGAAGTTCTCAAGAGAAGACATCGTATCGAAAGCCCTCGGCGCGCTGGCGGTCGCTGGCCGGCATATCCTCGCTCTCGCTCGGATAGGGGCCGACCAGCGACTCCCTTTCAACGCCAGTCGCGCCTCGCCCTTTCATCCACCAGGACATAGCTGGTGACACTGCCTACGATCCTGGCGGATGAAAGGGAGAGGTCCGGTAGCGCGTTCTGCGCCGGCGCTATCCGAGCAATGCGAGGCGCGCCGGAGGCGGGCCTCGAAAGCGAACGGCGAAGCCGTGAGCAGGGAGGATATCCGGCACAGAACGCGCTAGCGGGCCGAGGGCTTTCGGTACCCTCACCGCTGTCCCTCAGTTCCGGTTAGAATTTCTAGTCACCGCTCCCGAACGACCACGAATTCGGCCAGGTCTTGCAGGTACTCCATGGCCTGTGAGTCGGCGGTGTCGGTGGTCGAAAGCGCCTCCAGTGCGGCGTCGGACTCGGCGCGCGCTCGCTCGTTGGCCTCCTCGGGCGTTAGCTCTGTCACCTCGACCAGCGACGGGCGTTCCATCTCGGCGTCCTGCCCAGCGGGCTTGCCCAGTTTCTCGGGGTCGGCGGTCGCGTCGAGCACGTCGTCGCGCATCTGGAAGGCGACGCCGACGCGCTCGGCGTACTGACCGAACGCCTCGACCGTGTAGGCGTCGGCGTCGGCGGCGATCGCACCCAACTCCGCCGCGGCCCGAAAGAGCGCCCCGGTCTTCCGGCGAGCCAGTTCCATGTACTCGGTCTCGTTGGTGGGCTGGCTCACGAGTTCGGTCGCCTCGCCCTCACCGAGTTCGACCATCGACTCCGTCACCGCCTGCATCGCCCGCTCGTCCGACGAAAAGAGGGCGAAGGCCTCCCCGAGCAGGCCGTCCGAGGCGATGATCGCCGGCCCGTGGCCGAATTCGGCCCACGCCGAGGGCGTCCCCCGACGCACGTCGGACTCGTCGATGATGTCGTCGATCACCAGCGAGGCGTTGTGTACGAGTTCGATGCCGACCGCGAACTCGACGGCGTCGGCGGGTTCACCCCCGAGCGCCTCACAGACCAGCACCGTCACCGTCGGCCGCACCCGCTTGCCCCCTGCCAGTGCGACGTGGCGCACCTCCTCCGCGAGTTCGTCGGGTTCGACCCCATCGAGGACCTCTTCGAGACGCTCCTCGACGCGGTCCCGACGCCGCTCCAGATACTCCATGTGTCGGCGCTTAGGAGTGGGGCCGCTTGAGGCTAACGAACCACCTTTTTCGACTTCGGGTTCGCTCGCGCTGCTCGCGAACCGCTCGTCGAAAAACGTGGGCGAAAAAGGCTCGACCTCGCTTCGTTCGGTCGCCCGGATGCTCGTCGGTCAGTACAGGTCGTGAGTCTATCGTGGGTCAAACGCATAGTAGACGATCACCGTTGTAACTCCCATCATCACTGCGTGGAGAGTGGTCAGTCCCTGCAAGAACAGGCTCCCAACGAATACCCCAAAGAAACTCGCAATACCAACAGCGATGGCGAATTTCAGTCGGGGGAGGTCTTCGGCCCACGCCTCCAAACGGTAGTATGAGTCCAACACCATCGCCGTGATGTGCTTGAACAGTAGTAGATAAAAATCGTACCCTGATACATACGCATACCTACGACACAGGGGACCAGTCCCACCAGTCGAGACAGCGGCCGCTCGTGAACTGGTCTCAACACCGCCGACCCTCGAACAACAGTCCACGCGGGCAAACTGTCGATGCGTTTTTGATGCCCCGATTCGTGTCCCTGCTATGGCGAATCTCAGAGACCTCGGCCTCTCCGAGTACGAGGATCGCGCGTTCCGGTCCCTGCTCGACACGGGTCCGACAACCGCCAAGGAGTTGTCACGGGCGAGCGACGTGCCGATGGGACGGATCTACGACGTGCTCAACAGCTTAGAGACGTACAACCTCGTGCGCAGCCAGACCGCGAGTCGACCCAAGAAGTACGCACCCGTCGAACCGGACACGGCGCTCGAACGCCTGCTGGAAGACAAGAAGCGAGAACTCGACGAGAAGGCCGCCCAGTACGAGGAGATCGTCGACGAACTCTCCGATCAACTGGAATCGGCCGAACCGGTCGAGGAGCCCTTCTGGACCGCCGCCGTCGGACCACAGGAGACCGTCGACCTGCTCGTCGAACGGCTTTCGGCGGCCGACGACTTGATCGTCATGGTCGGGTCGCTGCCGGGACACGAACTCGACCTGACGGAGACGACCGACAGGCTCGTCGACGAACTCGAACGCGCGCTGCAACGGGGCGTCGCGGTGTATATGCTGTTGCCCCCGTCCTTTATCCAAGCCGTCCCCGAAGACGTGGGCCAGGCCTACCAGCGACGCCTCCAGCAGTACGACAACTACCACTACCGCACCAGCGAGGAAGTCACGTCGACGTTCGAACTGATCGACGACATGGAGGTCTGCATCGAGGTACCTCACCCCCTCGGTGGCTCGACCTTCGCCGTCATCGACCTGAAAGACTCTGACTTCGCCGACGAGATTTACGAGGAGTTCGAACCCCGCTGGGAACGCGCCAGGACGATCGCCGGGGAGTAGAACAGCGACCCAACGTCACGCCGTCGTTCGTGCCAAGGTGAATACCTCGAAAACAGAGAGAAAGCGTTCAGTCGTCGGCCAGTTCCGCTTCCAGATCCCCGAACGTAGCGACGCGTTCGGCGTGGGCGTTGTGCTGGTGGATCGACTCGTCGTTTGACTGTTTCATCGTCACGACGGCCTCGTCGGGCAGGTGGTCGAACCGGTCGACGACGCCCTCTGCCAGCGAGCGCACGCAGTCCTCGACGAACTTGGCGTTCTTGTGTGACTCGTAGGTCATGTGGTCCTCGTCCGGGCGCTTGGCGAGGTTGTAGATGCGGGCGCTCATCGAGTCCCGCGCCACTTCGATCAGGTCCAGCAGGTCGACTTCGGGCGAGCCCTCGCTCTCGACGGTCAGCGTGGCGTGGCCCCGCTGTGAGTGGCCGGGCTGGGGAGCCTCCTCGAGGAAGGCGTCGATGGTCTCGTCGTCCACGTCCAGGCCGCGAAGTGTCTCGCGGGCGCGAGCGGCCGACATCCCCTGCGAGCAGGGACAGACTGTCATCCCGGTCACGCGCGCGCCGATCTCCTCGCGAGTTCCGTCCTCGTCGGCCGTCGCCGACGCGATGATGTCGGCCGTCGACTGGGTCGGTCGGCCCGACTCGGGGGTCTCCTCGCGGGTGACGTACTCGGCTTCCATTCGCACCTCGGCGTTGGTCGTGTAGTCGTGTTTTTCCAGGAGGCGCTCGGCGGCGTCGCCACACACGTCCTCGACGCCGGCGACCTCGTCGCGGACGGCCGCTTCGAGGGTCTCGTCGATGACCTCCATGTTGCGGCTCATGTCCGCACCCTTGCGCCAGGAGGGCAGGTCGACGAACACCTCGAATTCCGCCATCAAGACGATCGGTCGCTGGTCGGCCCGGTCGATTTTCACGAGTTTCTCGACGCCGGTGACACCGACGCGGTTGAGTCCGACCGTCACGTCAGGACTCGACGCCTGTACGTCCGGCAGTTGTTGGCTCATCGGCCCTCCCTAGGGAATATCTTCGGTTAGTGTTTTCGGAAGGTTCGGCGGTAAAACAGGTCCGACAGCTGCTCGATTCGAGTTCGTTTGGTGGCGGTCGGCCCGCCGCGACCGGACTAGCCGTCGAAGGTGAGTTCCGCGCGTCCGCCAACGTCCCGGAAGATGGCCTCGTAGTCGTTCTCGTCGAAGCGGTCGACCATCTCGTCGAGGTCCGTCCGGTGGGCCTCGATCTGGGCTTCCAGTTCTTCGAACTCGTCGCTCTCCCGGAGTTCGGCGTCGGTCTTGGTCGCTTTCAGCGCCGCGTACTTCGAGGACAGGGCATAGTACTCGCGCAGTCGGTGCTGGTAGGCCGCACAGCTCTGGAGACGCTCGATCGTCTCGAACAGGTCCGAGCGCGCGACCGGCTTGACGACGTAGTCGTCGAAGGGCATATCGATGATGTCGAAGTCGGGATCGACCGCCGTCACCATCGCGACGCGGGCCTGGAGGTCACGCTCGCGGATCCGCTCGAGGATGTCGTCGCCCGAGATGTCGGGCATCCGCCGGTCGAGCAACACCACGTCGATGGACGGATCGAGCGCGTCGAGCGCGGCCTCGCCGCTGTAGGCCGTCTCGACGTCGTACTGATCGCGGAGCTGGGCTGCGTACGCGTCTGCCACGTCGGGTTCGTCGTCGACGATCAGAACGGTCGCGCGCTCGCTGACGGCCATGTAACTATGTGCCACTATGAACCAACTAACGCAAAAACGTTCCGGGGATCGGGTGCCGTCCGGGGATTCGTCTCGGTTGTCCGCCAATTTACCCTCGCTGACACCTCACTCGCCGACCAGATCGGCGTACCGTGCGCCGGTCTGTTTCAGCGTCGCCGTCGAGTAGAGCCGGTCGTGCTCGACCGGGAGATACTCCGTCGCTAGCTCGTCGATCTTCTCGTCGACCGCGTCGGCCTCACGGCCGTGGATCATGGTAAAGAGGTTGTACGGCCAGTCCTGGTCGGGCCGGCGCGGCCGGTGGTAGCACAGCGTGACGTAGGGCAGTTCGCCCACGGCGGTCCCGCGCTCGTCCAGTTCCTCGTCGGGGACGTTCCAGACGACCATGCAGTTGTTGTCGAAGCCGGTCGTGACGTGGTTGACGACACAGCCGATCCGCTTGATACACCCGTCGGTCCGCAGACGCTCGATGGTCGCGAGCACGTCCGTGACGGGCGCGTCGACCTCGGCGGCCACGTCGCGGTAGGGCGTCGCCGTCAGCGCCATTCCTTCCTGCATCGCCAGCAGAAGTCGGCGGGCCAGTGGCGTCAGGTCCGCGGCAGCGCTCTCGCTGATCCGCGTCGCCGACACGTCGGTCGACTGGCGGCTCTCGCGGGCGAAGCGGTCGGTGTTGACGACGGGAAACTCCAGGTCGATGTAGTAATCCGTCAGCATCGGAAGCACGAGCACCGAACAGCCGGTTCGGGTCTCGATCTCGTTGAGGATCTCGTCGCGCGTCTCGCGCGCGCCGGCGGTGACGACGAACCACATGTTCCACTCGTGGTCGCGGGCGTAGTTGTGGTTGATCTGCTCGTAGCCGTTGACGATCTCGGCACACTCCTCGAAGCGCTCTTCCGGCGCGCTGATCGCCGCCAGCGCCGAGGAGCCGATCACCGGCGGATTGAGGACCGGGCCGAACCGACGGAACACGCCGTCGTCGAGCAGGCGCTGGACCCGCGCGAGCGCCTCGTCGGCACCGATCCCGAGTTCCTCGCCGACGGTCTCGAAAGGGCGTTCCTCGACGGGGAAGCCACTCTGGTAGCCGTCGATGAGCGTGGCGTCCACGTCGTCGATGCGCTCGCGCCAGTCGCCCGACTGGAGACTCATCGGTCGAAGTTAGGACTACCGTGGTGTATCCCTTTCGCCTCTGGCCGGCGTGAAACCCACAGAATTGCGGCCTCGCACCCGTCGAATCTTGATACAGACAGTTGTAGACGGTTGTCCAGATCGACCGCACGACCGCGTGCGATCGATCTGGGGAAGACCGACAACTGTCCGTATGCGGGAAACCGGGGGGCTTTAGCCGGTCGCGGCCGAACGCATTCGCATGGCACAAGCGACGCGCGAGTACGGCGAGTGGCCGCTCAAGCGCCTGATGACCGAGGTCGTCGGCTCCGGGCACAAGTCCGCCGAGGACATGACCCGCGAGCAGGCCCGCGAGGCCTTCCTGCGCATTCTGGAGGGTGAACCCGACGAGACGACACTGGGCGCGTTCTGGCTGGCGAACCGCTGGAAGCGCAACACCCCCGAAGAACTGGCGGCGTTCGTCGACGTGATGGCCGAGGAGAGCGTCGAAGTCGAGGCACCCAGCGCCGACCCCGTCGACTGCGGGGCCAACTACGACGGCAAGCACACCTCCGCCATCCTCGGTGTCGCCGCCGGCGTCGTCGCCGCGGGCGCGGGCACGCCGGTCGTCGCTCACTCCGGCGACCGGGTCCCGACCCAGAAACTCGACGCCTACAAGCACGTACTGGACGAGCTCGGCGCGGCGACCGACCTCACGCCCGGCGAGAGCGCCGACATGGTCGACGACGTTGGCTTTGGCTTCTACTACCAGCCCGCGTTCAACCCCGGCGTCGACGACCTCTGGGAGCGCCGGGACATGATGGGGGTCCGGACCTACGTCAACACCGTCGAGACGCTGGCCAACCCCGCGGACGCGAACGTCCACCTCGGCAGTTTCTACCACCTCGCCTTTGCCAAGCGGATGATCCAGACGCTCAAAGCATCCGAGACCAGTACCGTCGAGCGCGCCCTGTTCTTCCAGGGGATGGAGGGGTACGACGACATCCGCCCGGGTGCGACCGTCGTCGCCGAGTGGCCGTCCGAGGACCCCGAGGCCGACGAGGACGGCATCGTCGACTACGAGATCCGGACCTCGGAGTACGGCATGGACCTGCAGGCCGAGGACCTCGAAGTCGATGCCGTGGCCGCCGACTCCGCCGAGATCACCGAGGAAGTCGTCGCCGGCGACCGCGACGACGCCTTCGCCGACGCGGTCGAACTCAACGCGGCGCTGCGCATCTACGCCCGCGAGGACGTGTCGAGCCTCGACGACGGCCTCGCCGAGGCCCGCGCCGCGATCAACGACGGCAGCGCCGCCGCCGTCCTCGACGACCTGATCGACTACTGATCGTCGGCCCCTGACCGGTCTCTCTCGTTTCCAACAATGTCCTCGCCCACCCTCGACGACATCGACCTGACCCACGAGACCGTCCGGACCAACGACTGTCGCCTCCACTGTGTCACCGCCGGCCCCGCCGATGGCGACCTCGTCGTCTTGCTGCACGGGTTCCCGGAGTTCTGGTACTCGTGGAAACACCAGCTACCGGCGCTCGTCGACGCCGGCTATCGCGTCGTCGCCCCGGACCTGCGGGGATACAATCGCTCGGCAAAACCGTCCGGGGTCGCTGCATACCGAATCGACGAACTGGTCGCCGACGTCGTCGGCCTGCTCGAGCACTACGGCGACGGCGAGGGCCACGTCGTCGGCCACGACTGGGGCGGCCTGATCGCGTGGCAGGTCGGCATCGACCGCCCCGATGCGGTGGAGCGGCTCGCCGTGCTGAACGCGCCCCATCCGACGAAGTACGACCACCACCTCCGCTCGTCGCCCTCACAACTCCTGAAGTCGTGGTACGTCTTCTACTTCCAGTTGCCCGTCCTCCCCGAGGTCGGCTTCCGGTGGAACGACTACGCCGTCCTGGAGTCGATGTTCGCGGACACCGAGACTCCCGACGCGTTCACCGACGAGGACATCGAGCGCTACAAGTCGGCGCTCGCGACGCCGGGCGCACTGACGGCGGCGATCAACTACTACCGGGCACTCGGCCGCCAGCGCCTGCGTGGGCTGGTGTCCGGGAACAGTGTTCCCGACCAGCGGGTCGACGTGCCGACGATGCTGGTGTGGGGCGAGCGGGACTTCGCGCTCGACGCCGAACTGACCGAGGGCCTCGACGAGTGGGTCCCCGACTGCCGCGTCGAGCAGATTCCTGACGCGAGCCACTGGGTCCAGTTCGACGCGCCGGAACGAGTGAACGAGTTGCTGGTCGACTTTCTGGAGTAACTGCGCGGTCGCAGTCGACCTTCTCTACGACCGCTCCATCCGCGTCGAGCACCGCAGACAGACCGTCCGGTCGGCGACCCAGTTCACGTCCGTCGAGTCACACGCCGGACACCGGAAGTTCGCGTTGCCGTACTCCGTAGTCCCACGGCTCGCGGCGAGGTGGCCCTCGTCGGCTGCTCGCGCGAGCAGCGAGGGGAAGCGCTGGTGCTTGTACTCGGCGCGGCGGGCCAGAAACGCGCCCCCGTCGCCGGGGTCGGAGCCGTGCAGGTCCTCCCACGTGATCGCGATCTCACCGTTCGAGAGCCCGCGGGCGACCTGTTTGATCGTCGCCGCGGCCGCCTCGAACAGCGGCGTCGTCGCCCACCGCTGTGGCGAGTCGACGGCCTCGCCCGCCTCGCGGTAGGCCTCGGCGGCGTCCTCGTAGGCGGCCGCCGCGTCGCCAACGTCGCCCACGACCCGGAAGTCCGCGACGAACTCGGCGAGGCAGGCCCGCTGGACCGGCCGGTCGAGCGTGTGTTCGAGGTCGCGGGCGACAGCGACGCCCTCGACGGCCCGGTGGGTCGCTCGTTCGTCCACACCGGCGACGCGGTAGGCGACGGCGGCGGCCGCGAGAAAGCGAAGTCCCTCGCCGATCCACCCCTTCTCGTCGGCGTCGAAGGAATGCTGGCCCTCGTGTGGCGCGGCCAGTCGCCGCCACGCGGCCCGCGTGTACTCGTCGCCCGCTCGCTCGTAGGCTCGGTCCGCCAGCGCGTCGACTGCGGCCGTGTGTGGCTCCGTCCGTTCGTCCATACATCGCGTTGGTCGCGGTACTGAAATACCGTCCACCTACAGCACGCTCATGCCGCCGGAGTCCTTACGGGTGGCATGGACCGCAGTCAGATCCGCGACGCGTGGGACGAGGTGGCCGAGACCTACGCGCGCAACCGCGACCCCGACGGCTCGGACGCGGCGCTGATCGACGACCTGCTCGCCGAACTGCCGGCCGATCCGGTCGTGCTGGACGTGGGCTGTGGCGACGGTGCCCGCACCCTCGCGAACCTCCCGGCCGGCAGCGTCGGCCTCGATTTCTCGCGGCGCGGGCTCGACCTCGCACGCCAGACGGTCCCCGTCGCCAGACTCGTGCAGGGCGATATGACCAGCCTCCCCGTCGCCGACGACGCCGTCGACGGGATCACCGCCTACCACGCCGTCTTTCACGTTCCAGGGGCCGAACAGCCAGGCGTCTACGCCGAGTTCGCGCGCGTCCTCCGATCCGGTGGACGACTCCTGTTGACCCTGCCCGGCGGGCGCTTCGAGACCGTCCGCCAGAACTGGATGGGCGGGCGAATGTTCTTCGCCGCCCCCGGTCGCGAACGGACTCTCCAGCAACTCCGTGACGCGGGCTTTACCGACCTGCGGACGGTGACGGCCGACGACCCGCTCGGGTCCAGTACGGAGTTCGTGCTGGCGACGGCACCGGGGGTGACGCCGGCCGCCGGCCAATCCTAGTAGGGCTAGAGGCCCCTGTGTCGCTTCTGGGGACTTCCCACCTCTGTGGCTGTGTTTAACGGGAACCCATATTAGGATCGCTCGGCCGATTCCAGTCGTAGTGTGGTACTTAATATCATGATTGTTGCTGGCAGCGACGAACGACGGCGGAACCGAGCGGTCGGGAGGGGCGGCTGACGTGGCAGGCGCGTTCCTGCAGGCCGTTCTCCGGCGGGCGCTGTTGCGGCGGATGGTCCGCCCGGTCGTCGCCTTCGCGGGCGTCGTCGTCGCCGGCGTGATCGGCTTCGGAACGCTGGCCGGAATCGGCGTGATCGAGGCGCTGTTCTGGCTGCTCGATCCCACCAGTATCGAACTCTACTTCGAACACCACGACGGGCCGGCGCGGCTAGTGAAGGGCTACGCCATCGTCGTGCTCTCGGGGCTCGTCGTCGCCGGACTGTGGATCGGCGAGACGCTGCTGTCGGCGGCCTTCGGCGGACAGATTCAGGACGAACTCAGACACATGCAGATCGAACAGACCATCGACGACCTCGACGACCACGTGGTGGTCTGTGGCTACGGCACCTTCGGCAAGACCGTCGCCGCAGGCCTCGCGGAGCGCGACCGCGACGTGGTCGTCGTCGAACAGCAGGGCGAACAGTTCGAGCGGGCCATCGAGGACGGCCACCTCGCCATCGAGGGCGACGCTCGCACCGAGGAGACGCTTTCGGCGGCCGGCGTCGAGCGGGCCGGCACCGTCGTCGGCGCGATCGACGACACGAACGCCAACGTCCAGATCGGGATCGCGGCCGGCGAACTCGCCCCCGACGCCGAACTGGTCGTGCGGGCCGGTGACCGCATGGACGAAGCGCTCGCGCGGCGGGCCGGGGCCGACGAGGTGATCGTCCCCGAAGTCGTCAGCGGCGAGCAGGTGACCGCGACGCTGTGAGCGAGGTGACGACCTCGAACGCGGTCGAACGCGGGGTTTTTCTGCCCCCGAGTCGTGGACCGAACACATGACGAACGTCACGCTGACGACATCGAAAGGCGACATCGAACTCGAACTGTACGACGAGCGCGCGCCCCGCACGGTTGAGAACTTCCTCGGCCTCGCGGAACACGACCCGGCGGCAGACGAGGAGCCAGCACCCGGGACGACGACGTGGGAGGACCCCGAGTCCGGCGAGGTTCGCGGCGACTCGCTGTACGAGGGCGTCGAGTTCCACCGCGTCATCGACGACTTCATGCTCCAGACCGGCGACCCGACCGGCACCGGTCGCGGCGGCCCGGGCTACGAGTTCGACGACGAGTTCCACGACGACCTGCGCCACGACGAGGCGGGGAAGCTCTCGATGGCCAACAGCGGCCCGGACACGAACGGCTCGCAGTTCTTCATCACGCTGGACGCCCAGCCACACCTCGACGGCAAGCACGCCGTCTTCGGCGAGGTCGTCGACGGCATGGACGTGGTCGAGGAGATCGGCAGTGTCGACACGGACATGCACGACGGGCCGACGACGCCGATCACCATCGACAGCGTCGAGATCCACGACTAGCAATCCTGACTGTGGGGTCAGGGCGGTGCCAGTCGGGCACCTCACTCGCTCTTGCCGTTCTTTTTCCACGATCGCGAAACGCCATTAACAACGGCTGTAGTCACACATCCGTGGATTGAAGGGCGAGGAATCGAGAGTGTGGCCCATGCTCGGGGACAAGCGCCAGTACCAGTTGCTGTACTTCGTCTTCTTCGCGTCCTCGAACGGCTTCATCGTCTTTCGGAACGCCTACTTCGAGGAACTGGGGTTGAGCGGGAGCCAGATGGGGCTGCTCGGTGCGCTGCTGGTCGTCGGCGGGATGATTGCTCAGCCGATCTGGGGTGGCCTCGCGGACCGCTTCGCGGCCTCGAAACCCGTCCTGCTGATCGCCGCCGGCGTCTCCAGCGTGGTGATCCTCGCCTTCCCACTCGCGGGCTCCGTTCCGGACCCGTTCCTCCTGCTCGTGCTTGCGACCGCGCTGCTGTCGACGGTGCGCTCGCCCATCGTCCCGATCACGAACGCGATGATCCTCTCGAAGGGGCTCGATTACGGACAGGTCCGGGCCTTCGGCTCGATCGCGTTCGGTCTGGGGAGTCTCGTCATCGGCTGGCTCCTGTCGCGGTTCGCGACCGAGATCGTCTTCTACATCTACGCGGTCGGGATGGTCGTGCTCGTCCTGATCGTCCGCGGGGTCCCCGACGCCGACGCCGACCTGACGCCCGACCTCAAGCGCGAGGCGCTGAAACTGGTGACCAACCGCCGGTTCCTGCTGCTGCTGGGCGTCGCCGTGTTGTTGGGCGGGGCCAGTTCCTCGGGGAGCGCCTACTTCTCGGTGTACGTTCGCGAGATCGGCGCGCCCGACAGCCTCACCGGGACGGCATGGATGGTCAAGACCGTCGGCGAGGCGGTGATCTTCCTCTCGATGGCGAAGATCGGACTGGCCAACCGCACCCAGTTGACCCTCGGGGCCGGGCTGTTCGCCGCCTCGTTTCTGGTCTACGCCGCCGTCGCGACCCCGGCGGCGATCATGGCCGTCCAGCTCGTACTCGGGGTGGGGCTGGCGCTGTACAACCTCGCCGTCGTGAACTTCGCCCACCGGTTCTCCCCCGACGACCTGACCTCGACCGGGCAAGCGGTGCTGTCGGCGTTCGGCATCGGCACCGGGCGTGCCCTCGGACAACTCGGGGCAGGCGGCGTGATGGACGCCATCGGCGTCGTTTCGATGTACTACGTGCTGGCCGCCGTCGCCGCCTGCGCGCTCCTCTTGAGTCTGGGCTTCCACGGCCCGACGCTGCGGCGACTCGGCGACGCGACCAGTGTGGGGCAGTGACTTCCGCACCGCCGGCAGTCCCAGCGAGCGGCTGACGCCTACGACTCCCGGAACACCGCTACCGCCTGCCGGACCAGCGCGTCGTGTGGCTCACACGCATCGGCGTTCTCCGACACCTGTTCGAACGCTTCCTCGATCCCGATATCCTGAGAGAGTGCTGTGGCAGCAGCCGCGACGGACGGACTCCGGGAGGCCCCACGAGAACAGTGTACCAGTACGGTCTCGCCGGACTCGATACGCGAGCGCACCGCCTCGACGGCGTCTTCGAACCGTTCTCGATCGTTGCGCGGTCCGTCGAGCAACTCGTGTTTTATCACCGACACCGAGTCGGGGAACCCGGTGTCGGGATCAGCGTGGGTCAATGAGACGACCGTCTCGACGCCGTTCTCGGCGAGCAGTGCCCCGTCGCTCGCATCCGCCAGCGTCCCGACGAACAGCGACTCGGCGACTCGATCCACGCGTCAGGCACCCCGCAACAGCGTCAGTCGGCACCCGGACTCGGCGTCCAGCGTCGCCTGACCGGTCACCACTTCGGGGTGGTCGAAACGGTTCTCCAGTCGCTCCGCGTCCCGCAGCGTGAACTCCGCTCCCGCTTCCACGTACCCAAACACCACCGTCCCGGGACCACTGCACTGCGCGACCAGTCCGGTGAGATCGTCGCGGTCGCCGACGGCTCGGTGCAGCGATACCGAGCCACCGTCTCGCAGGTTCGACCTGACGCGGCCGTAGTCCGTCTCCAGCATCGTCGGCTGTGTGAACGCCGTCAACACGTCGGTTACGACCTCTCGGATCACGTCACGCCGCTCCGTCGACAGGACGGTCCCGAACGACTCTTCCAGGTGCTTCAGGTCGGGGTCCTGCAATTCCCCGGTGAAAGCAGCCACGGTAACAGCGTCAGTACCACAGTGGTCACCGATACGAGCGGCAGTCTCGACGGCATCGCCTTCGGTGACACTCCCCGTCGCCACTACGACATCGAACGGGGAGAACTGGTTCGCGACGACGGACTCCCCGCTTTCGACGACGGCGTCCGACGGGTCCGGGTCGTCGTCTGGAACCATCTGGCCGTTGCCGTCGCGGCTCTCGATCCCGTCTTCGACGCACTCCGCACCGGACTCACCGACACCGACGAAACACGTGCGCATCCGGAACTGGGCCACCATTTACCGAGCATGAAGGGCGGTTCCGTCTTAGTTCCCGGTCCCACCGTGGATGAGACTGCGTGTGTCATCCGTTTACAACCCATGGACAGCTATAGATAGCTCCCGGCACACCGCTTTGCTGTCACCGGGCGAGACCCGCGGGAGAGAATCGAATGAGTCGATACGTCATCTCCGATCACCACTTCGGCCACTCGCGCATCATCGAGTACACCGACCGGCCGTTCAGTTCCGTCGGCGAAATGAATCAGTCCCTGCTCAATCGGCACTACGAGACGGTCGAGGAGGCGGATACGCTCGTCCACCTCGGCGACGTGGCGATGGACATGCGGGACGGAACGGAGACGATCGAGTACTTCGATCGGCTGGGCGGCGACCTGCTGGTGCGTGGCAACCACGACACCGGCCTGACGGCCGAGGACGCGCCGTTCCCCGTGGTTCGATCCTGTACCATCGAACACGCCGACAGGACGTTCTACTGTACCCACCGGCCGGCGGACGTGCCCGACGAGTGGGACGGGTGGGTGATCCACGGCCACCACCACAACAACGACCCCGACGAGTTCCCGTTCGTCGCCTACGACGCCCGGCGGATCAACGTCAGTTGCGAACTGCTGAACTACCGGCCGATCGCACTGGCGACGCTGTCGGGGATTCTCGACGCCTGCCCGGACGGCTCGCGACTCCGCGACGTGGACACCGCGCGCGCCGAACTGGGCGCGGAGTGATCCCCCGGAACTGTCTTCCATCGACTGGAACCCACTGGCGAGCTATATGCCACCGACGCACCCACTGACACACCATGTCCGAACTCACCGAACGGCTGGAGAGCGCGACCGCGCCGGTGTTCGTCACGCACCGACGCGCTGACCGGGACAGCCTCGGGGCAGCGCTGGGCTTGCAGGCGATGCTGGGCGTCGGCACCGTCTGTGCGCCGGCCGGCATCACGGAGCCGGCACGGCAGTTGTGCGATGCCGTGGACGCTACAGTCCGCAAGAGAACGCTCCCCGAGAAGTTCGACGAGACGGTCGTCCTCGACGCGCCCTCGACGGATCGCATCGCGCCGGTCGCTCCCGACGCCCCCCTGCTGATCGACCACCACGAGCCCGCCGACTTCGCCGACAGTGCCGCCGCGTCGCTCGTCGACACCGACGCCGGCGCGACGGCGGAGTTGGTCGCCCGACTGGCAACGTCGGCCGGCTGGGACGTGCCCCCGGACGCCGCACTGTCGTTGCTCGTCGGCCTGCTGGACGACACCGACTTCCTCGCAGCGGCCGGTCCGCGGTCGGCGGCGACGGCCGCCAGCCTCTTCGAAGCGGTCGGTGAGCGGGTGACGCTGCTGCCGGCGCTACTCGACCGGTCCGTCGGTCGGGATGAGCGGATCGCCAGTGCCACGGGCGTCCTCCGGTCCAGTGGCTACCGAGCCGGCGACCTGTTCGTGGCGTTCGCCCGTGTCGGGGCCCACGAGGGGGCGGCCGCCGAACGACTGCGAGACGCCGGCGTCGATCTCGCGGTCGTCTGCTCCGTGCAGGGCGACGAGGTTCGCGTGACGGCGCGGGCGTCCGATCGGCTGGCCGAGCGGCTCAGTCTCGGGGCCACGCTGCTCCCGGCGCTCGCCGACGCGTTCGGTGGCGACGGCGGCGGCCACGCCGCTGCGGGGTCCGCGACGGTGGCCGCCGCGGACGTCGACTCGGTCGTCGAGACGACACTCGCGGTCGTGGAGTCGGAACTCGGACTGACCTTCAGCGAGGTGTCGGGGTAAGACGGGGGGCGGACGCCACGGCAGTGTCCGAAACGACCCGTTGTTCGAAGAGTCGCGCTTATCCGTCCCGCCCCCCTTCGCTCGCGTATGGCAGACGAGGACGGCCCCGTAGACCCGAGTCAGATGGGCGGGACCGACGCCCCACCGGTCGAGGAAAAGCCCTACAAGATCATCTTCGAGGCCAACAAGTGCATCGGCGCGGGCAAGTGCGCCGAGGTCTCGACGAACTGGGAACTGAGCCTCGACACCGGCATCGCCGCGCCCAAGGCCTACTTCGTCGGCGAGGACGCGGTCGACGACGAGATCCGCGCCGCCGAGGTGTGTCCCGCCAAGAAGGACGTGGGCGTCATCCACGTCGTCGACCGCCGGACGAACGAGGAGATCGCACCCGACCCCCACGGCGACGGGACGCTCTCGGTCGACTGGTAAACACGGCGAAGACTCGTCAGCGAGCTATCTCTCACGGACGATTTCCACAGATTCAAGACCGACGATTTGCGTAGTGGTGGTGTGCTCGCCGAGAAACGTCGCTACCAGACGCTGTACTTCGTCTTCTTTGCCGCCGGCAGCGGGATCACGGCCTTCCGAAACGTCTACTTCGAGGAACTGGGACTGTCGGGCTTCGAGATGGGGGTCATCGGTGCTGTCATGGTCGGTGCCGGGATGTTCGCCCAGCCGCTGTGGGGCGTCGTCGCCGACCGCTTCGGCCGGACGAAGGGGTCGCTGCTGGTCGGGACCGCCGTGTCGGGGCTGGTGGGGCTGGCGTTCCCGGCCATCGGCCAGTCCGTGACTGATCCCCCGCTCCTCTTTGGCCTGCTGCTGGTGGCGGGCGTCGTCTTCGCCTCCTTTCGCGCGCCGATCATGCCCATCGCCAACTCGATGGTGCTGGACTCCGGGCTCGAATACGGCTCGGTGCGGGCGTTCGGTGCAATCGCCTTCGGCCTCGGCCTCGTGGGGATCGGCAGCCTCGTCGAGTGGTTCGGGACGACAGTGGTCTTCTACATCTACGTCGTCGGGATGGCGGGCTTTTTCCTCGCGCTGTGGGGGCTTCCCAAGCCCGAGACGACCGTCGCACCGGACTACCGAAGCGAGGCGGTCCGGCTACTGACAAACCGGCGGTTCCTCCTGCTGCTGATCGTCGGTATCGTGATGGGCGGAGTCGTCTCCGCCGGGGCCTCCTTCTTCGCGGTGTTCATGCGGGACATCCAGGCCGGCGACGACATCACCGGCATCGCGTGGTTCATCCGCACCGTCGGCGAGGCGGTGATCTTCCTCGCGATGGCCCGGATCGGCCTCGATTACCGCTGGCAGCTGTCGCTGGGCGTCGGTGCCTACGTGTTGGGTTACGCCGTCTACGGGCTGACCGGGGCAGTCCCGGCGATCCTCTCGGTCCAGCTCATGCTCGGCGTGGGCTACGCGATGTTCAACCTCTCGACGGTGAACCTCGCCCACCGCTTCGCACCCGAGGCCCTCTCCTCGACCGCCCAGGCCGTGATGACCGGCGTCGGCATCGGCGCGGGCCGCGCCGTGGGCCAACTGGCCGGCGGACAGCTCGTCGACATGGTCGGCACCCAGCAGCTGTATCTCTGGCTCGCGGGCGCGACCGTGGTCGCGCTGGCGGTGAGTCTCGCCTTCTTCCTCCCCGGCATGGGGACCGCTATGGCCGTCGAGGACCCCGACGCCTCGTAATCGGGGACCGAAAGGGACAACCCCGTCCCGACCGCCTTGGCAGAATGCGCGAGGGTAGCCGAGCCTGGCCAAAGGCGGTGGGCTTAAGACCCGCTCCCGTAGGGGTCCGTGGGTTCGAATCCCATCCCTCGCATCTGCGACGAACAGACGTGAGGAGCGATGCGTCTACGAGGGATTCGAACTACGGCAGATCGAGCGAAGCGAGATCTGGCATCGAGTTCGAATCCCATCCCTCGCATTGCTGTCGCGAAGACACTCGTGAGCGACAGCGCCAGTCTTTCGCTGTCGTGACGACGCCCTTTTGCCCGTCAGCGGCGTATCGAGGCCCAATGACCGACGAGATGCCCGAGAGTGCAGTCCGGGCGTTCGACAACCACGACGCCTACGCGGAGAGCGACGACGAGTACCGAGTGACGACGACGGCGTTCGAGGGGACCGTCACGGCCGAGGACGCCGCCGAGTGGCGCGTCGCCTACACCGTCACGGTCCGCGCACCCACGCTGGGGGCGGCGACCGTCGACACGGTCGGCGACGCCGTCGCCGACGGCTGGTTCGAGACGCTGGAACGCCGCCTGGAGGACGCGCCGAAGGCCACTCGAACCGAGGTCGACCTCGACGAGTACGCGGTCGAGCGCGACGGTGACGACGTATTGGTCACCTACGGTTTCGAGCTGGGCAACGCCGACACCGCCGCCCGCGTCGCCAAGACCTTCGTCGAGTACGTCGAGGGCACCTACGTCGAGGGGATCGTCCCCGGCTACGAGTACGAGGGCGCGGTCGCCGATCTGGTGGACCAGGCCCAGACCGGAGAGGGCGGGGCCGGCGGGACGCCGCTGTAACGTCTGCGGAGAGCAACAGCCCTTTCAATCTGGCAAGGTGTCGACAAGCACATGGTACGTGAGCATGAGGGGCGCTCAGAGCAGCCCTCGGATCGTCTCTCTCGTCGTTCAGTCCTGCAGTCGACGGCCGGGATCGGCCTCGGCGCGGCGTTCGGTGCGACGACGGCCAGCGCACAGTCCACCGTCGAGGACTGGGGCAGTAGCTGCGACGACGCGCCGGTCGTCGCGGGGACCGGCAGCTACACCGGCACCATCGAGACGCCCGAGGACGAACACTACTTCAGGATGCAGGTGGATCACGGCGAGTACCTGGAGATCGACCTGTCCGTGCCGTCCTCGGCGGAGGACCCGAGCCTGTCGATCGAGAGCCCGGACTCGGAGGCGTACACCAAGCGCAACCCCGAGAACGTGTCGTTCGAGGCCAGTCGCTGGGGAGAGTGGATCGAGATCGAACCGGGACTCGACGGTTCCTTCGAGTTGTGGGCCGAGGAGGACACCGTCTTTTGCTTCCGGCTGTACGACGGGAGCGACGAGGGCGAGTTCCCCTACGACTGGACGTTCGACTCGGAACTGTTGACCTCGGCGGAGCCATCGGGTCGATGGGGCGACTCCTGCGATGACGCCCCAGTCGTCGACGCGACCGGCACTCACACCGGCACTATCGTCTCGCCGGCGGACGACCACTACTTCAGGATACAGGTGGATCACGGCGAGTACCTGGAGATCGACCTGTCCGCGCCGTCCTCCGCGGAGGACCCGAGCCTGTCGATCGAGAGCCCGGACTCGGAGGCGTACACCAAGCGCAACCCCGAGAACGTGTCGTTCGAGGCCAGCCGATGGGGAGAGTGGATCGAGATCGAACCGGGACTCGACGGCTCGTTCGAACTGTGGGCCGAGGAGGACACCGTCTTTTGTTTCAGGATATACGACGGGGGGTACGGCGGTGACCTTCCCTACGACCTGACGTTCGAAACGGAGCGGCGGACCTCGGCCGAGCCGTCGGATACGTGGGGCGACTCCTGTGACGGCGCGCCGGTGGTCGAGACGACCGGCGAGTACACCGGGACCCTCGTCTCACCTGCTGACGAACACTTCCTCCGGTTCGTCATGGAGGAAGGCGAGACGTTGAACGTCGCCACTTCGGTGCCGACGGCCGCCGCGGAGGCGAGCCTGTCGATCGAGAGCCCGGACTCAGAGGCGTACACCAAGCGCAACCCGGAGAACGTGTCGTTCGAGGCCAGCAGATGGGGGGAGTGGATCGACATGGAACCGGGGCTGGACGGCTCGTTCGAACTCGTCGCCGAGAGCGGCAATCGGTTCTGTCTCAGGGTGTACGGCTCCCGCGACGGCGGATACCCCTACGACTGGACCCTCGCGTTCAATCAGGACCTCTCTACGGGCGCGGGCAGCGCCTCGATCACCGGGGAGCTGCTCTTCTCCGACGACCTCCTCGACGAGCCAGTCACGAACCCGGTCACGATCGAAGTCAGTGCGACCGGGGCGGGCGAGAGCCGATCCATCGAGCGGGTGGTCGACGCCAGCGCGGACACGAGCCCGGTGGCGTACTCCTTCGAGGGGCTGCCGGTCGGCGAGTACCAGTTGACGGCGTCGGTCGTCTCGGTCGGCGGCGACGACAGCCGTAGCGACGAGGTGTCGATCGGCACCGACTACGACGCCGTGAGCGTCGAGGACGGTGCGGCCGTGTCGGGGTACGACTTCCGCGTCGAGCAGGCCGCCGCCGAACGGGCGAGCCTATCGGTCTCCGAGTTCGAGATCGGCGACCGGTCCAGCGCCGAGGCGTTCCCGGTCGACCTGCTGCTCTCCGAGACGGCCGGTGTGTCGACCGACGATCTGGACGTGACACTGTCGGTCGCATCTCAGCGGGGAGATTCGGTGTACGAATCGACTGTCAGCCCCGACCCGCTGGCCGGCGGGGCGACCATCGTGACCTTCGGCGCGGACGGCTCGACCGAGGAAGTCGGCCCGCTGGACGGCGACGCGATCGCCTACGAAGCTACCGTCGTCGCAGAGGCTGCAAACGCCGATCCCGTCCAAGCGACCGAGACGTTCCGCGTCGCGCGAGCGACCGGGACGACGACCCGCACCGCGACCACGACCGGAACTGCGACGGAGACGCCGTCCGATCCCGACACCGAGACGACCACCCAGCCACCGACCACCGAATCGACGCGGACCGACACCGCTACCGGGACGACGGCCGAGGACGCTTCCGAGACCGCGACTGAGGGGGACGACGAGACAGTCAGCGGGAGCGGTCCGGGCTTCGGTGTCGGCGGCGTGCTTGGTGCGCTTGGCGGCACCGGCTACCTGCTGAAGCGGCGACTCGACTCCGAGGACCGGGACTGAGACCGTCGTCGCCTCGTACCGACGGCTGCGAGGGTGTCGTGAACGTCAGAGCGGTGTCCCAACGCCGGACACGCGGACCAGCGCAAGCGTACTTGCCAAGGTACTTGAGCCGAGAGGCCGATCTACTAGTACTGTGTATTCTCTCGCATCTGGTGGGCAGCGAATCGCTTTCGACACGAACGGTTCCGGGCAGGGGCCGGGCCGACTGTGAACCCGAGCCGGGTCGACTCGATCGTCGACCTCGTCTACGGGCTCCTGATCGCGCTCTCGGTGGCGCTGATCCTGCTCGTCGGGAACGCCGTCGGACTCGCCTTCGGCTTTGGCGTCCTGCTCTCGTATCTCATCCACGTCGTCTGGAAGATGGCCCGGTTCGACCCCCAGTGGATGACCACGGCGGTCAAGGAAACGGTCGAGGAGACGGTCGACGAAACGGTCGAAGAGACGGTTGGTGAGACGGTCGAGGAGACCGTCGGCGAGAAAGTCGAGGAGACCGTCGGCGAGACGGTCGAGGAAACCGTCGAAGAGGCCGTTGGTGAGAAAGTGGAGGAGACGGTCGGTGAGACGGTCGAGGAGACGGTCAGCGAAACCGTCGAGGAGACCGTTGACGAGAAAGTGGAGGAGACGGTCGGCGAGACGGTCGAGGAAACGGTCGGCGAGACGGTCGAGGAAACGGTCGGCGAGACGGTCGAAGAGACCGTGGGCGAATCCGTCGAGGAGACGGTCGGCGAGAAGGTCGAGGAGACATTCGAGGAGACCGTCGGCGAGAAAGTCGAGGAGACGGTCGAGAAGACGGTCGGTGAGAAAGTCGAGGAGACAGTCGAAGAGACCGTCGGCGAGAAAGTAGAGGAGACCGTCGAAGAGACCGTCGGCGAGAAAGTGGAGGAGACCGTCGAGGAGACGCTCGGGGAGCAACTGGACGAGGACGACGCCGAGGACGACGACACGAGCGAGGGGAACTGATGGTCGAGCTCCTGCTCGTCGTCGGCGTCCTCGTCTCGATGTTCGTCGCGTACAACATCGGCGGCTCGACGACGGGGCCCGCGTTCGGGCCGGCCGTCGGGGCGGACGCGATCTCCAAGACCACGGCAGCGGCGCTGATGGGCGTGTTCTTCTTCCTCGGCGCGTGGACGATCGGTCGGAACGTCGTCACCAAACTCGGGACGGAACTCGTCGTCGATCCCGGGGTGTTCACGCTCGAATCGTCGATCGCGGTCCTCTTTTTCATCGGGATCGCGCTGCTGATGGGGAACCTGTTTGGCGTCCCGGCGTCGACGTCGATGACCGCCGTCGGGGCCATCGCGGGGCTGGCGCTGGCCGGCGGCGTGCTGGACATGGCCGTCATGGGCGAAATCGCCGTCTGGTGGGTCGTCTCGCCGATCATCGGCTTCTGGGTGTCGCTGATTCTGGGCCGGTACTTCTACGCGCGGCTCAATCGCGTGGTCGCGATGGAGCGCAGCACCGGCCCGCTGCTCGACATGGACCGTTCGGGGATCGTCCCGATCCCGCGGGTCCACGAGACGACCAACCGTCGAGAGCTGGCCGGGACGGTCACGGTCGTCGCGATCGGCTGTCTGATGGCCTTTAGCTCCGGGACTTCGAACATCGCCAACGCCGTCGCGCCGCTGGTCGGGAGCGACGAACTCGCGATGAACCCGGCGATCATCCTCGGCGGTATCGCCGTCGCGATCGGTGCCTTCACCATCGCGCGCCGGACCCTGGAGACGATGGGCAGCGACATCACCGAACTGCCGCTGACGGCGGCCATCGTCGTCGCCTCAGTCAGTTCGACGCTGGTCGTGTTCCTCTCGGCGCTTGGCATCCCCGCGAGTTTCGTCATCATCGCGACGATGTCGATCGTCGGACTGGGCTGGGGGCGAGCGACGCGCCCGGTCACCGTGCCCGAGGCCGTCTCCGGCGAGGAGACGCCGCCGGTCACGGTCAACGTGCTGGCCGACGACGAGGAAGGCGAGGAACTGCCGCCGATCGGCGAGACGGAGTCGGCGGACGTCCCCGAACCCGGGGCGCTGTTCAATCCCGCGACGACGGCCCGGGTCGTGCTGATGCAGAACGTGGTCCCGGCTATCGCGACGATCGGGGCGTATCTGACGTTTCGGTTCGTGCCACTGTTCGGGCTCTAGGCGTCGAGAATCGAGATCGAGGGCCCGTTCCGGGAGGAGCCCTAGTCCATCGCGATGTAGGTCTGGGTGTCTTCGACGCCCTCGACCTCCTGGATCTGCTTTGCGGCGATGTCCTTGACCTCGGCGGGCGTGTCCACTTCGATCTTGGCGATGAAGTCCACGTCGCCGGCGACGATGTGGGCGGCCGTGACCCCCTCGATGGCCTCGATGTCGCCTTTGAGACGGTCGGCGTCGCCGGTGTACACCTTGATCATGACGTAGGCGACGACCATCTCAGGCACCTCCCACGGCCGTGGCGCGCCCGGTTTCGCCGACGACGATACTGCGAACGTCACTCAGCACGTCGAAGTCGGCGAGGACGACGAGGTGATCGCCCAGATCAAGTGTCTCGTCTTCCCCGGGGAGAGCCAGCGGGCCGTCGGCCTTGCCGAAGGCCAGCAGTCTGGCGTTGGCGGGCAGTTCGAGTTCGCTGATGGAGTAGCCCCGCATCGGCGACTGCTCGGTGATCGTCAGTTCGACCAGCTGGAGCTGCTGGGCGATGTCGGCGACGGCGCGGATGTTCCCGCCGAGCAAGGCGTTCTTCGCGGCGATCGCACCGAGCCGTTCGGGGTAGATCACCTCGTCCACGTCGCCGGCGTACTTGCGGTAGATCTCCTCGCGGTAGTCCTCGTCGATCCGCATGACGGTCCGACAGCCGAACTGTTTGGCGATCATACACGCGACGAAGTTGTCGTTGAGGTCGCCGGTCAGCGCGCCGAGCGCGTCCGCGTCGTCGAGGTGGGTCTCCCCGAGAGTGTCCTCGACGGCACCGTCGCCCTCGACGACTTCGAACCCCGCCTCGCGGGCACGTTCGACCTTCGTGGGGTCGTTCTCGACGAGGACGACGTCGTGCCCGCTCTCGTCGAGCACGCGGGCGGTGCGGAGGCCGACTCGACCGGCACCCACGATAACGAATCGCATGGTAACGCTTACGACTGGGGGGCGGATAAAGCTACCCCGTGGTCGAACCTGAACCTTTAACGTGTTACCAATCCACACGGTACGTATGGTCACCGCGTTTATCATGGTCAAGACCTCGGCCGGCAAGTCCGAGGGCCTCCTGGAGGAGATTCAGGGTCACGACGGCGTCAGCGAGGCCCACATCGTCGCCGGCAAGTACGACATCATCGCCGAGGCGGTCGGCGATGAGGTGTACGACGTGATGCACACGGTCGCGACGCGGATCCGCGACCTGGACGGCGTCGTCGACACCCGGACGTACATCTGCATGGAGTAGGTTCGCTCGACTGAACACCCCTCGCCGGTCGATGCCGACACGGCAAAGAGCCTCCACTGCCTAGGGCCGCTATGGACGGCGTCCTCGGTCTCGTTGGCGTGCTCGTGATCGTACTGGTCAACAGTGCCGTCACGGCGTTGATGACCCGATTCTTCCGTGTCAGGCTCTACACTCGCTGGGGGAGCCTGCTCTACGCGCTCTTGCTGTGTCCCGTCGCCCTGTTCGTCCTCCTGCTGGTGTTCTCGGGCGTGTTCGGCGTGGGCGGGAACCTCGGCAGTCGCGCCACCGTCATGACCGTGCTGATCTTCCTCCCGCTGGCGCTCGGGATCACGTTCGACTACATCTGGATGCCCGCGCCTGATGAGGTCGAGATGCCGGACACGACCCGTCAGTGATCAGTCCAACAGGTCCGTGATGGTCGCCTCGACGGCCTCGCGGACGGCCGCTTCGGGGCGAGTCGCGTCGATACGGACGAAGCGGTCGGGTTCGTCCGCGAGCAGTCGCTCGTAGTTCTCGCGCACGTCCGCGAGGTAGTCCGCCGTCTCGAATTTATTCGTCGCGCCGCTGCGCTCGGCGGCGGTCTCGGCGTCCACGTCGAGATAGATCGTCGCGTCGGGCGGGCGCGTCCACGGCGCGTGGACCTCGCGGACGTATTCGAGGGAGTCGTCGAGGCGGTCGGCCAGCGTCGCGCCCTGATAGGCGTACCGGGAATCGGAGTAGCGATCCGAGACGACGAGCCGGCCCTCTGCGAGCGCGGGTTCGATCGTGTTCGCGAGGTGGTCGGCGTGGTCCGCAGTGTACAGAAACAGTTCCGCCAGCGAGTCGGCGTCGTCGTCGTCGATCGAGCGCTGGACCGCCTCGCCGTACCACGACTCGGTCGGCTCGCGCGTGAACACGGCGTCGTCGGGGACGGCCGCGTGGGCCTGTAGCGCCTCCCAGGCGGTCGTCTTGCCGCTGCCGTCCAGCCCTTCGAGCGTGAGCAGCATATCACAGTTCTCGCTACCACCCCACGTAAACGCCCCGGGTGATCGCCGTCGTTCGGCCGTAGGACCTCGCAGTTCGCTGTCGTGGCACCGATTGGCAGTCCTAACAGGGTGCGCACTACCTTTATATCACTTCCCGGTCACGTATTGGATATGAACGTACTCGTTGTCGGTGGCAGTGGTTTCATCGGGACGAACCTGTGTGCCGAACTGGTCGAGGCGGGCCACGACGTTACGGCGCTGGCCCGATCACCCGATGACGCGGACCTGCCCGCCGGCGTCGAGACTGTCCAGGGTGACGTGACCGACTACGAGAGCATCGAAGGGGCCTTCGAGGGCCAGGACGCCGCGATCAACCTCGTCGCGCTGTCGCCGCTGTTCAAGCCAAGCGGCGGCAACGAGGCCCACGACCGGATTCACCGGGGCGGCACCGAACACTGCGTCCAGGCCGCCGAGGAACACGGCGTCGAGCGGTTCGTCCAGATGAGCGCGCTGGGGGCCGACTCGAACGGCCCGACCCACTACATCCGCTCGAAGGGCCGGGCCGAGGAGATCGTCCGCGACTCCTCGCTCGACTGGGTGATCGTCCGCCCCTCCGTGGTGTTCGGCGAGGGCGGCGAGTTCGTCCCCTTCACGAAGAAACTCAAGGGGATGTTCGCGCCCGGCGTCCCGCTGTATCCCCTGCCCGGCGGCGGGAAGAAGACCCGATTCCAGCCGATCTGGGTCGGCGACCTCGTTCCGATGCTGGCCGACACGCTCACCGACGACGAACACGTCGGCGAAACCTACGAACTCGGTGGCCCGGCAGTCCTGACGCTCCGGCAGGTGACCGAGCAGGTGTACGCGGCCAGCGACAGTTCCGTGAGCATCGTCCCCCTCCCGATGGCGCTGGCCGGGGTCGGACTGAAGACGCTCGGGGCCGTCCCGGGGTTCCCGATGGGGGCCGATCAGTACCGGTCGCTGAACTTCGACAACACGACCAGCGACAACGACGTCGACGCGTTCGGTGTCGAGGAATCGGAACTGACGACGCTGGGCGAGTATCTCGGCATCGAGTAAGCGGACGTTACGAGCGGACAGTTCTCCGGCGTCACTTGATTCGTCTGGCTGCGACTTAGTTACGCGGTCTTCTCGTATTCGATGTTTGGGCAAAAGGCTTATCCCCTCTTTCCTACTTACCCCTTTTAAGCGGAGTCTCACCAATCAATGAAACTCGCGATGATCGGCTTCGGGCAGGCCGGCGGTAAAATCGTCGACAAGTTCCTCGAATACGACGAGCGGACGAACTCCGGTATCGTCCGTTCGGCGGTCGCGGTGAACACGGCGAAGGCCGACCTGCTCGGTCTCGAGAACATACCACAGGAGCAACGGGTCCTCATCGGACAGGCACGGGTCAAAGGTCACGGCGTCGGTGCCGACAACGAACTCGGCGCGGAGATCGCCGAGGAAGACATCGACGAGATTCAGGGTGCGATCGACGGCATCCCCGTCCACGAGATCGACGGCTTCCTCGTCGTCTCGGGACTCGGTGGCGGCACCGGGTCCGGTGGCTCACCGGTCATCGCGAAACACCTCAAGCGGATCTACACCGAACCGGTGTACGGACTGGGCGTCCTGCCCGGAAGCGACGAGGGTGGCATCTACACGCTCAACGCCGCTCGCTCGTTCCAGACGTTCGTGCGCGAGGTCGACAACCTCCTCGTGTTCGACAACGACGCCTGGCGCAAGACCGGCGAGTCGGTCCAAGGCGGCTACGACCACATCAACGAGGAGATCGTCAAGCGCTTCGGGGTGCTGTTCGGCGCGGGCGAGATCGGCGAGGGCGACAACATCGCCGAGAGCGTCGTCGACTCCTCGGAGATCATCAACACCCTCTCGGGTGGCGGCGTCTCCACCGTCGGCTACGCCTCCGAGGACGTGGAGATGTCTGGTGGCAGCAGTGGCGGCCTCCTCTCGCGTTTCTCCGGTGGCGACGATTCCAGCGAGATGGACAGCGCCAACACCACGAACCGGATCACGTCGCTGGTCCGCAAGGCCGCGCTCGGTCGGCTGACACTGCCCTGCGAGATCGACGGGGCCGAGCGTGCCCTGCTCGTCATGGCCGGCCCGACTGCCCACCTCAATCGGAAAGGCATAGAGCGCGGGCGCAAGTGGCTCGAGGAGCAGACCGGGAGCATGGAAGTGCGGGGCGGGGACTACCCGACCAACGAGCCCCGTGTGGCGGCGGCGGTGCTGCTGTCGGGCGTCCACAACGTCCCGCGGATCAAGGAGCTCCAGCAGGTGGCAATCGAGGCTCAGGACAACATCGACGACATCCGGCAGGAGAGCGAAGATAACTTAGATCAGTTGGTCGAAGACGACGATGATGAACTTGACCCGCTATTCTAAGACTGCGACGGCGCTGCTCTGCATTGCGGTATTGCTCAGCGCGGTCGGCACAGCCGCCGCGCTGAGTATCTCTTCGGAGGGCGTTCCCAGCGAGGCACAGGTCGGCGAGGAAGTCTCCGTGACCTACACCATCGACGACCCCTTCACCGACACGGCCAACCAGTGGACGCTACAGGCAAACACCGAACTGGAGAGCGTTAGCTGGACCGTCACCGTCCTGCGGGCCGGGACACCGGTCGAAGACGGACAGACGACCTACGGCCAGCAGTCGTTCCAGCAGGATCTGAACGTCGACAACAACGGCGATCAGGTCCAGATCGAGCTCGTCGGCACCGTGCCCGAGGTCGACCAGTACAGCTACCAGCCACCACAGTCGTTCGTCGTCACGTCGCTCGAACAGCAGACGGGTAGCAACACGGACGAACTCCAGAACGACACCGCCCACTACTACACGAGCGAGAGCCAGTCGGCCCGACAGGCCATCGACGAGGCGCAGGCGGCGATCGACGAGTCGGGTGGCAACGAGGAGGCCCAGAGCACGCTCGACGACGCCATCGCGTTCTACAACAGCGGCGAGAACTTCCAGCAGGCACAGGACGCCGCCGAGCGCGCCCAGAACACCGCCCAGTCCGCCCAGCAATCCCAGCAGACGACCCAGACGATCCTCTACGCTGCCGGGGCGCTCGTCGTCCTCCTCCTGCTCGGTGGGGGCATCTACTACTGGCAGTCCCAGCAGGGCGACGACTTCTCGAAGCTGTAGATGCGCGTCGTCGTGCCGTTTTCAGCCAGCGAGCCAAAGACCCGACTCGCGCCCGTTTTGACAGCCGACGAGCGCCGGCAGTTCGCACGGGTGATGCTCGACGACGTACTCTGCGCGCTCGTCGAGGTCGGTGTCGAACCCGAACTGCTCGCGACGGCACCGGTCGACCTCGACCGGGACGTGTCGGTCACCGTCGACGAGCGCCCGCTCGACCCGGCGGTCGACGACGTGCTCGCGGAGACGGACGGCCCCGTCGCGGTCGTGATGGCTGACCTCGCGCTGGCGACGCCGGCCGCTCTCGACCGACTCCTCGACGCGGACGGCGACGTAGTGCTCGCGCCAGGTCGTGGCGGCGGGACGAACGCTGTCGTCGCGCGCCACCCCGACTTTCGGGTGGACTACCACGGCGCGTCGATCCGCGACCATCGAGCCATCGCGGACCGCATCGGTGCCGACGTGACAGAAATCGACGCCTACCGGCTCGGGACCGACGTGGACGAACCGGGCGACCTGGCGGAGGTGTTGCTCCACGGCGAGGGCCGCAGTGGCGAGTGGCTCCGCGCTGCGGGGTTCGAACTGGTCGTCGAGGACGGACGGACGACCGTCGAGCGTGCCTGACTACGCAGTCAGCTTTTTCCCCACGTAGCTCAGACAGTGGGACGTGATTCCCGGCGCAGCCGACTACGACGTGTCGCTGTCGATCGACCCCTCGGAGATCGAGCGGTTACTGTCGGTCTCGCCGGCGGACGTGTCGGGCGCGCCGGAACTGTCCTTCGCCCGCAACGTCTTTCTGCCGCTGACGACGGCGTGTCGGTACACCTGCACCTACTGCACCTACTACGACCCGCCCGGGCAGGCCGAACTGATGCGCCCCGAAGAGATCAGAGAGACCTGTCAGCGCGGGGCCGCGGCGGGCTGTACGGAGGCCCTCTTTACGTTCGGCGACGATCCGGACGACCGCTACACTGCGGTCCACGACCAGCTCGACGCGTGGGGCCACGACTCCATCTACACCTACCTCCGGGAGGCCTGTGAGATCGCGCTAGAGGAGGGACTGCTCCCCCACAGCAACCCCGGCGATCAGACCCGCGAGCAGATGGCCGAAGTCGCGGACGTGAACGCCTCGATGGGCGTGATGCTGGAGACGACGGCCGACGTACAGGCCCACGGCGGGCCACGCGCGAAGAACCCCGGCCAGCGGCTCAACACCCTCCGGGTGGCGGGCGAACTCGGAGTTCCCTTCACCACGGGCATCCTCGTCGGCCTCGGCGAGGACTGGCGGCATCGTGCGGAGAGCATCCTCGCTATCGCCGAGATGCACGACCGGTACGACCACATCCAGGAAGTGATCGTCCAGCCGGTCGTCGAGAACGAACGCTGGGACGGCGGGAGTCCCGATCTGGCGACGATGCGCCGGGTGACCGCGATGGCCCGCGCGGGTCTCCCCGAAGACGTGTCGGTGCAGGTCCCGCCCAACCTCGCGCCCGCCCGTGATCTGGTGGCCTGTGGCATCGACGACCTCGGTGGGGTGTCGCCGGTGACGGTCGACCACATCAACCCCGAGTACGAGTGGCCCGCTCTGCGGGAACTGCGGGCCGTCGCCGACCACGCCGGCGTGCCCCTGCGCGAGCGCCTGCCGGTCTACGAGCGATACCTCGACGACGGCGAGTGGGTCTCCGAGCGAATCGAGACGGCCATCGCTCGCGACGACGACCACGGCGAGCGGTTCCGCGCGGTGCGTGACCGCGGCGAGAACCCGGTTCCCGCTGGCGAGTAGTGTTGCCACGACCACAGCGTAATTATCACTGCTCGTCGAACGGTCGGTCGTGACACTGTACGAGGAACTCGGGGGCGGTGACGCTATCGAAGCGGTCGTCGACGACTTCTACGAGCGGGTGCTGGCCGACGAGTCGATCGCCCACCACTTCGAGGGCCTGTCGATGGACGAACTGCGCGACCACCAGGCGCAGTTCCTGAGCGTGGTCACCGGCGGACCGACGGAGTACACGGGTGCCGACATGCGGACGGCTCACGCGCATCTGGCGCTGTCGGACGACGACTTCGACGCGGTCGCCGGCCACCTCGACGCCGCGCTGGCCGACAACGGCGTCGACGACGAACACCGAGCGACGATCCTCGACGAGGTCGAGTCCCTGCGGGCGGACGTACTCGACCGCTAGAACTGCGAGAACACGCGGTGTTCGATCTTCCGCAGGTGTTCGCCGACGGTCCCGGCAGTCGCGTCGACGGCCTCGGCGATCTCGTCCTGTGTGGTCTGGCGCGGGTTCTCGTAGTAGCCCAGTTCCAGCGCTGTCTCGAGGACCTCCCGCTGGCGCTCGGTGAGGCTGGCGAACAGCTCGTCGCCTCTGGGTGGTCGCGCACCCGTCTCGACGAGTTCGACGTCGTAGGCGTCGTCGGCAGGGACAGCGTCGGCAAACGCGCCCTCGTCACCGACGAACGTGATTTCCATGGTGCCGTCCGGGTGGACTTCGACCGGCATCTCCATCGCGACCGCCGAGGCCTGCCGCTGTTCGAGCATCCGACGGTTAGTGTCGTTGGGCTCGAACTGGAGGTAGGCGTACCAACGCCCCTCGGCACCGGTGACGGCGTACTGCAGCGCGAACTCGCTCGCATCGAGGATCGACTCGTAGTGCTCGCGATTGCCGCGCGCTTCGGCGAGTAACACGCCGGTCCCGTCGGCCAGTAACTCGACGTGGTGGATCGCTTCACGCGTGATGTCGTCGGCGTCGGCGAGCGCCTGGCCCAGCGGGTGAAAAGCGGTCTCGTTGTGGGGCGTGACACGAACCGTGACGTACCGCATAGTCGTGGCTCGTCACGGCACGTACTTAAATGGACCTCGTCGGAGAGGCACCAGAGCGAGACGGATCCGGGTCGAACACTCGACCATGACGACAACCGAGGTACCCGGCCCGCGCGGCTTGCCAGTGATCGGCAACTCCCACCAGTGGGCCCGGGACCCCTGTGCGTTCCGCGAGCGCTGTGCCAGCGAGTACGGCCCCGTCGTCAACTACGACATGCTGGGCTGGGACACGTACATGCACACCGACCCCGCCGACATCAAGCGCGTCCTCGAAGACACCGACACGTTCCCGAAACACGAGGACAGCACCGACCAACTGCGGGAGTTTCTCGGTCGGGGCCTGCTCACCAGCGAGGCAGACTTCTGGGAGCGACAGCGTGAAGCGATCCAGCCCGCGTTCTACAGAGGAAACAAGGCGAGTGCCTCGGGGCTTGACCCTAAGGGTGAAGCTGACACTTAGACGTGTTCTGTCCGCTCGATGTACCGTTCAATCGTCTCCGTTGAGGCTGTTCCCGCAGTTCCGATGTAGTACGACCTCTCCTAGAACCCACTGCCCTACAGGTACTCCTACAAGAATGACTCGTGCTGTTCCCACATCTCCCGTGCCATGATGCTCTTAACCGTTCGCACAATCTCGTTCGCTGCGTGTCGTTCGAGAATTGAAGATTCTCGTGATGACGACGAAGTCTTTTGTACCACTTCGAGTGGGCTGATAGGAACAAGTGTACTCGGTCGGGCGAGATGTGGAGTGACAGTCTCTCGTAGTTGTACTCGTCGCACACGTCGCGGAAACTCTCGTCCAGTGAATCTTCGATTGGTTCGAGTATCGTGTGTCGATACTGAGCGGGATCAAAGATCTCGCGATGTACGCAAAGCTTCGCTTTGATTGACTTCGGACACCACACGAAGTGGTAGTTGACGTTGTACACCGTGTGGTTCGACCGCTTCTCACCCATATCGAACCCATTCCACCAACACAGTTAAGTATATCTAAAGTATATACTCGAGTATGGCGAATCGCTTTGAAATCGACGGCGAGGAAGTTCTCGACGGCGAGGTCAAACCGTTCGGGAACAGCGCCCACGTCACCGTCCCCAAACGCTGGCGTGGGGCCGATGTGAAAGTCGTCCGAACCTCAGAACCCGCCGAACAAGACGAAGAATGACCGACGCACAGGCTCTCGTCAAGACGCTGGACTTCCAACTCGACATCCAAAGTGACAACGAGAGCCTGCTGTACGATGCCACGCTCGAAGCCCGCTCGGCGTACAACGAAACCATCCGCCTCGCCAAACAAGGCGTGGATTGGGGCGCGATTCCCGACCGCGTGGCTGACGACGCCAACCTCGTGAAGAACACGACTCAGCGCGTCATCGCCAAGGCTCTCGGAGCGATGGAGAACTACTACGAGTACGACGATTTCGGCCAGCCGAGCCACACCAAAGACGGCGCGTACCCGCTTCGAGCGAACTACGAGGAAGGGTATAATCTGTCGCTCACCGACGACGGTGACGTGGTGTTCCGTATCAGCACGAAGCCGTACAAGCACGTCAAGGGCGTTCTCGAAGGTGACGACGCCCATCTCGACATTCTCAAGACCGCGCTTACGAGCGACCAGTGGAATATTGGGACAGCAGAAGCCCTATTCCACAACTGCAACCCTGAGTTGCACGTCAACGTTGCCAACACCGAACAGACTGTCCGTGACAAGCGGGGCTCACGGACAGTCATCGGCGTGGATGTGAACGAGGACAACGTGGCCCTCACCGCGCTCACCGAGAACGGTGTCGAAGATACGCTCGTCATTGATTTCCCCGAAATCAAGTTCGAGCGCCACCGCTACTTCACGATGCGAAAGCGCGTCCAGAACGCGGGGAAGGACAGCATCCACGACACGTTGGAAGGACGTGAGGAACGGTTCGTCCGCGACCGACTCCACAAGGTGTCTCGGCACATTGTAGAGTGGAGCCGTCAGTTCGAGAAGCCGTGCATCGTCTTTGAAGACCTCAAAGAGATGCGCGACAGTATCGACTACGGCACACGGATGAACCGTCGCTTGCACCAACTGCCGTTCCGCGCCCTTCAGTTCTATACGTCGTACAAGGCGTCGTTCGAGGGGATTCCGACAGGATGGATTAACCCCGAGTACACGAGCCAGCGGTGTCCGATGTGCGGACACACAGAGCGTGCGAACCGCCACAAGAAGCGGTTCAAGTGTCGGTCGTGTTCTCATCAAGACCACAGCGACCGTGGTGCAAGCGTCAATATTGCCGTGAAAGGCATGAAGAAACTCGATTGGAATGTGCCTGCTCTCAACAGCCTTCCCGTTGTTCGGAAGGTGCGACGGCAGGCATCGGGGGCCGTGGACGCCCCGACCGTGACCCACCCGACTGCCCGAGGCTATCAGGCCGATGGTCGGATGGGAGTGTCCGATTAACCCACGGGAAGACTCGGGCTTGACCCCGAGGCGGTTCACATGGGTCACATCAAACACTACGCCGAGATCATGGTCGCACAGGCCGAGGCGACCGCCGACCGCTGGATCGCGGGCGAGCAAGTCGACATCCGAACGGCGATGACCCGCTGTACGCTGGACATCCTCGTCGACTGTATGTTCGGCGCGGAGATCGACGCCGGCGAGCGCGGCCTCTACGACGCCGTCGAGGCATTTCAGGAACCGCTCAAGCCCAGCAAGCAGCCGATCACCTTCTTCGCACCCGACTGGGCACCCGTCCCCTTCCTGCGCCGGGCCGACCGGGCACTGGATCACATCGACGACCAGATTCACGACATCGTCGAGACCCGTCGCCAGCAGCGCCGGCACGGCGACACCGACCGCGACGACCTGCTGGCGATGCTGCTCTCGGCCGACACCGCGATGGACGACGAGCAGATCCGCGACGAGATGGTCACGTTCCTCTTCGCCGGCCACGAGACGACGGCGCTGTCGATGAGCTACGTCTGGGACCTGCTCTCCCGGAACCCCGACGCTGAGGCCCGACTCCACGAGGAACTCGACGACACCCTCGACGGCCGGCCGACCATCGAGGACGTGTTCGACTTCGAGTACGCCGAGGCCGTCGTCAAGGAGGCGATGCGCCTCTACCCGCCCGCCCACGACATCCGCCGGTCGCCCGCTCGGGACGTGGAAATCGGCGGCTACGAGATTCCCGAGGGGTCACTTGTTACGCTGCCCACGTGGGTACTGCATCGCGACGAGCGCTTCTGGGACGACCCCGAGCAGTTCCGCCCCGAGCGGTTCCTCGGTAGCAACGACCGCCCGGAGTACGCCTTCTTCCCCTTCGGGGGCGGTCCGCGGCGCTGTATCGGCCAGCAGTTCGCGATGACCGAGGCCCAACTGATCCTCGCGACCATCGCTCGTGAGTGGACGCTCGATCACGAGTACGGTGATCTGGACGTGGCCGCCGCGGTGACGCTCCAGCCCGATCACGAGATGCCGATGACGACGCGAAAGCGAGACTCGTCGAGATAGTTCGACCGGCTGTGACCGGAAGAACTCTTGCCGCGCTCGGGAGTCGACTGGTGATCGACGACTAGACGCTCTCGACCTGCTCTGGAGTCACAACGTTGATCGACAACTGAACGCCCTCGGCCCGCTGGGCGGTTCTGTGCGGGATATCCTCCCTGCGGTCGGATAGTGCCCGCGCAGAACCGCCCAGACGAGTCTCGTCCGTTCGTCTGCCAAGCAAACACGCAGGGCAGCACCGCACCACACGCCTCCCCAGCCGACTCCTTCGTTCGCATCGCTCACTCAGTCATCCCTCACACAATGTTGTCGCTCGCGTCGGCGAGCGACAGCGTGCGCCGCGTGGCTTGCTCAACCGGGAGAAACCAACCGTCGGACGAACGCAACAATCCAACGAACCGTTAAACACCACCGATCAGTCCAGCAGCGGCGTCCCGTCGGCCTTCGGTCCGAGTTCGGGGCCGAAGGGTGGGTCGTCGGGGTCGATCCGGCGGCGCTGGCGGTAGTCCGTCGAGCGCTCGACCGGGATGCGGCCGACGGCGGTGATCATGTCGACGTACTCCTGGACGGTGCGCATCTCGCCGTAGTCACCGCCGGCCCGTTTGGTGATCTCCTCCGAGAGGATCGTCCCCATGAAGTCGTCGGCCCCGCAGGTCAGCATCTTCAGGCCCTTGGCGTCGCCGTACTTCACCCACGAGGTCTGGATGTGCTCGACGTTGTCGAGGAACAGGCGAGAAACGGCGATCAGCAGTTCGTCCTCGGCGTCGGTCGCGCCGTCGGCGACCATCCCCTCCTCGTAGAGGGGCGTCTCCTGGTGGACGAACGATAGGGGGACGAACTCCGTGATCGCGCCCGTCCGGTCCTGTAGCTCACGGATCCGTTGCAGGTGGCGCGCCCGGTGGGCCTCGTTGTCGACGTGGCCGTACATGATCGTCGAGGTCACGTCGAGGCCGACGTTGGCCGCCGCCTCCATGGCTTCGAGCCACTCCTCGGTCCCGATCTTGCCCGGGCAGATCACGTCCCGCACCTCGTCGACGAGGATTTCGGCGGCGGTGCCGGGCACGCTGTCCAGTCCCGCTTCCTTCAGTCGGCCGTACACCTCCTCGTAGTCCCAGTCGGTGCCGCGGCGGGCGTGGTACGCCTCCTCCGGGGTCATCGAGTGGAGGTGGACGCCGTCGACGCTCATCGCGTCCATCTGCTCGGTGTAGGTGCCCGGGTCGACCTCGTACTCGCTCGGCGGGCGGTAGTTCAGGTCGCCCCGGTCGCTGGCTTCGAGGATCTCGCGGTGTTCGGCGTCGAGCGCGAAGGCGGGGTGGAGTCCAGAGACCGACGTGACCTCGTAGACGCCCATCTCGACGGCGTCGGCGACGATCTCCCTCGATTCGGCGGGTCGCTTGGTAAAGCCGCCGTGGTCGCCCTGGTACTCGCTGCGGAACTGCTCGGAGCGGTCCTTGAAGTTGCAGAACAGACAGCCCGTGTTGCAGGCCGTCGTCACGTTGTTGTTGATGTTGGCGACGAAGGTGACTTCTTCGCCGACGACCTCGGCCCGTCGGCGGTCGGCGGCTTCGAGCACCTGCTCTTTGCGGACGCCGTCGATCCCCTCGCGGTCGGTCCCGGTCGTCAGCAGTTCGACGGCGTCGTCGACGGACAGTCGGGTGCCGTCGCGGGCCTTCGCCAGCGCGTTCTCGAAGGACTGGTCCGTCTCGGGGCGGTGCTGGAAGTCGAACTCGCCCCGCGGGACGTTCGCCGCTGCGTCGAAGGCGTTCGGCATCGTCTACTGCTAGGTGCAGGGGAGCAAAAACGTGGCGGGTGCGGGGCATCTGGCCCGTTTCGACGACTACCCGTTCGGGATGATCCCGACGATCACACCCGTCGTTTCGAGGACGACCCAGACGACGAACACGGCGTAGGCCACCAGCAGCGAGTAGGCCTCCGCGGTGGTCACCTCCATGTCGGTCCGCAGCGCCGTGAACAGCATTAGCGTCGCCAGCGTGAGGATGCCGAACATCGGGACGGCCATCTCGAAGTCGATGGCCGCCTCGCCGACGATGAGGACGCCCACGGGGATGGCAACGAGCAGGTCGAAGGTGTTCGAGCCCAGCACGTTGCCCAGCGAGGCGGCGGCCTTGTCGTCCCGGGCCGAGCGGACGCTGACCAGCGTGTCCGGCAAGCTTGTCGCGCCCGCGATGATCGTCACGCCCATGATGAACTCCGGGACGCCCAGTGCCGTCCCGATAGCGCCGACGGCTTCCACGAGGTAGTGGACGGCCACGAGGATGACGAGCAGGCCCGCCAGCAGGAAGCCCCACTGGCGGCCCACGTCGATCCCCTCGGCCTCGCTGGGGTCGGCGTCGTGGTCGCTGGTGTCCTGAAACTGGATGAAGACGTAGAGGCCGTACATTCCGATGGGGATCAGCGCCAGCGGACGGGTGACGTTGCCCATCAGCGTCGCGCCCTCGACGGGGTAGTAGATCACCGCCATCGAGAAGGTGATCACGAGCACCGACACCGCCAGCATGTAGAACTGCGCTTCCTTGTAGACGAGCGCCCGATTCGACTCCATGTCGCCGTCCTTGACGATGCCAGACACTGCCGGGATCACGAGGATGTTGAAGATCGCAGAGCCGACGATGGCACCGACACCGAGCGACAGCGATCCCTGCAACGCCGAGGCGACGACGCTGGCCAGCTCCGGAAAGCTGGAGCCGATGGCGGCGACGACCGCCCCCTGCACGACCAGTGGCAGGCCGTAGTAGGTCGCCAACTGGTCGCTGGCGTCTTCGAGCCAGTCGCTGCCCTTCCAGATCGCCACCGTGGCTGCGAGGACGATACCGATCTCGACCGGAGAGACCCCACTCATTGAGCGATTGCTCGCCGCGTTCGCTGTTAGGTGTTTGGGTCGCCCCGTCGGGTGAGTCACTGTGACGAACGGACCGGTCTGGAGTCAGCGAGTGCGCTGGGGAGCAACAGGCTTTTTTCGACACCGACTGCCAGCGATGGCATGGAACGATCGTTCACGCGTCGGGGCGTTCTCGGGGCGACGGCGGGTGTCTTCGGTGTGACGGCACTGCACTCGGTCGGTGCGAGTCAGCAGGGCGGCGGTGGCGACAGCGAGCGAGCGCCGCCGGATTTCGATGGCTTCCTCGACAACGTCGGTAACTACGACGGGAGCGTAGCCGACAGGCGCGGCGAGACCGAAGTGACGGTCTCGGTCGCCGTCGAGGCCAACGGCGGGTCGTTCGGCTTTGGTCCGCCTGCCGTCCACGTCGACAACGGCGCGACCGTTCGGTGGGAGTGGACCGGCGAAGGCGGCGCACACAACGTGGTCGAGCGGAGTGGCGTGTTCGACTCGGGCGATGTCGTCGGCGAGGCCGGTCACACCTTCGAGCACACCTTCACCGACGACGGCATCTACAAGTACTACTGCGCTCCCCACGAGGCACTCGGGATGCGCGCGGCCGTCGTCGTCGGGAGCGACTACCCGACCCGGACGCCGGCATCGACCGTGACGGGGACCCGGACACCCGAGCCGACGCCGACCGGCGATCCGATCGACGGAGTGTCCTCGACGGACTGGCCCTCCCGGGAGTACGGGGCTACTAACCGGAGTTTCGCGCCGGAGACGACCGGTCCGACCGACGCGGCGGCGACCCAGTGGGCGATCCAGTTCGACGATGCGGTGCTCGATCCAGTGCTGTCCGACGGCACGCTCTATCTCTCGCTGTGGGACCGTTCGGGGGCGGTCGCGGTCGACGCCGCCACCGGTGAGCGACGGTGGGAACGGTCGGTGCCCGGGCGAGTCAGGGCGACCGACGGCGACCGGGTGTACGTCACCGCCGAGAACGGGTCCGTGTTCGCGCTCAATGCCGAGACCGGTGAGACGGCGTGGGAGTGGCAGGACAAGCGCAACGCCGTCCACGACCTCCAGATCGCCGACGGCACCGTGTTCGCCGCCGTCGGCGAGGATCTGGTGACCTTCGACTCGGCGACCGGCGATTACTTCGGGCTCGGTTCTTTCGAGGACCGAATCCTCGGTCTCGGCATCGCCGACGGAACGGTCTACGCGACCGGGCAGACCAATTTCGGCAGCGATCAGCAGGACCCCGAACTCTGGGTGCGTGCCATCGACGCCGAAGGCGGGGTCGAGCAGTGGTCCCTCCGACGCGAGTCCTACCCGCCCACGCGACCGACAGTCACCGACGAGACGGTGTTCGTCGGGAGCCGATCGCACGCTCTCCACGCCATCGACCGGGCCGACGGCACCGAGCGCTGGACGACCGAGTTCGGCTCCTCGATCAACGGGACCGCCGCGGTCCCGACGACCGCCGACGAACCCGACGGCGTCTGCGGCACGGTGTACGTCGGGTGTAACGACTACTACCTGTACGCCGTCGACGCCGAGAGCGGCCAGCGTCGCTGGCGCACGCGAACACGCGGGAGCGTCAACACGCCATCAGTCGCCGACGGCGTCGTCTACGCCACCAACAGAGGGTACATCCACGCCGGGGTCGACGGCGACGGTGACATGGTGACCGAGACCGACGGCAGCGTCGACCGCGACAAGGCCGTCCACGCGTTCGACGGCGCGACCGGCCAGCGCCTGTGGACGGTCGACCTCGACGAGCAGGCGACGACCGGTCAGACGCCGGTCTACGTCGGCGACGAACCGGTGATCGCCGACGGTGCCCTCTACGTCGGCCTCAACACGACTGACGGCACGTACAAGCTCTACACCGTCGCCGAGACAGCGGACTCGGGAGCGGGATCGGACGAGTCAACGAGCGCGGCAACTGCGAGCGGGACGCCTCAATCGACGCCTGCCGCGACGACCACGCAGCAGGGTGATGCCGGTAACGCGACGACGACAGCCGGGAACGCGACGACTAGTGAGGGGAACACGTCCGCTAGCGACCAGCCCACGAGCGGGAGCGGCGCGGGCTTTACCGCCGTCACGACCGCGCTGGGACTGCTCGGTGTCGCCGGGTGGCAGCGCTGGCGCGACGACGACCGCTGACCGGCGCTTCCGAGGGCAAGTGCAAACGTCTATGTCCGGGCCCCGACTACCTCGCCGGTAATGACGAGCGTCAAGCAGTTCCGTGTCGACGAGCCGGCCACCGCCGAGAGCTTCGGCCGTGGCGCGTTCGTATTCACCGACGACTACTCCGTGTTCGACTGGGGGAAGATGCCCGACCGGATCCCGGACAAGGGAGCGTCGCTGTGTACGATGGGCGCGTTCAACTTCGAACTGCTGGAGGAGAACCACATCCCGACTCACTACGAGGGCGTCGTCCTGGACGGTGAAGTGGTCGACCTCGCCGACGCCCTCGACGCCGGCGTCGCGCCCGAGGAGATGGCCATCTCGCTGACGCAGGTGCCCGACCTCCCCTTCGCGGACGGGAGCTACGACTACGACGCGTTCCACGCCGAAGCGGGCGAGAACTACCTGATCCCACTGGAGATCGTCTTCCGCAACCGAGTGGGCGTCGGCTCCTCGCTCCGCAAGCGAACCGACCCGGCCGACCACGGACTGGACTTCGAAACGTGGCCCGACGAGGTCGTCGAACTCGACGACCCCATCGTCGAGTTCTCGACGAAGTACGAGGAACAGGATCGCTATCTCGACCGCGCGGCCGCCGACGAGATCGCCGGCGTCGCCGACATCGACCGCCTCGACGAACTCGCCCGCGCGGTCAATCACGTCGTCACCGAGCAGGCCGCCGACGCCGGGCTGGTCCACGAGGACGGGAAGATCGAGTGTCTGTACCACGACGGCGAGATCCACGTCGCCGACGTGGTCGGGACCTTCGACGAGAACCGCTTTTCCTACGACGGCCAGCAGGTCTCGAAGGAGGTCGTCCGCCAGTACCACAAGCGCACTCAGCCCGAGTGGGTCGACGCGGTCAGCGCTGCGAAGGCCGAAGCCGACGAGCAGGGCGTCGCCGACTGGAAATCCCTGTGTGACATCCAGCCCGAACCGCTCGACGACCACGTGATCGCCGCCGCTCGCGACCTCTACTGTGCCGGGACGAACGCCTACGTCGGCTCGGACGTGTTCGATGCACCCGCTCTCGACGAGGCCGTCGAAGCCGTCCAAGACCTCTGAGCGGTCGACTGCGCTTCTTTTGTCTCCCGTCGACACTCATGCGATGTCTCGACTTCGGTCAACTGTGATCGACCGCCCGAACTCCAGTCGCATCGCCTCGTCGAACGCCTCGCCGTTGCGGACTTTCGGGATCGTGAGATGTGTCTGGACGTGTCCCTCGTCGACGCTGGTCCGACACTCGAACACCATGTCGGCCGTGTAAGTCGTCCGATCGCGCTGTGGTGGGACCCGCTCCCCGTCGAGACAGTGCAAGAGCGCGACCGACCCAGTGTTGTCGAGTCGCGTCCGAAGCGTTTCGAGGAACTCCCGATACGCCGCCTCGTCGGCCCGTTCGAGGAGGTTTACCGGATCGACGATCAGAACGGCGTGCTCGGGCAACTGTCGAACGTACCGCAGGCTGTCGATGACCGGCGTCTCGGGGTCGACACGCTGGACGGTGTGGCTCTCCGGGTCGCTCCCGGCCTCGCGCAGCGTCGAGCGGACCGACGGCACCGGCCGCTCGGTCGTGAGATACACCGTCGGGTACTCCACCGCCATCTGCAGTAACAGCGCCTCCGACTGGCCGGTCGGCGGCGCGACGAACGCCACCATGCGCTCGGCTGGGATACCGCCGCCGAGTTGCCGATCGACCATCATCACGCTCGTCTTGAAGCGCTCGGTCATCGGTTGCTCCACCCCGTCGAGACTCGCTTGTCGGTTCGCTCGCGTCCGCGCTCGCCCGTCCCTGTGCCACGGATCGGTGCCATACGACGGCTGGCGGACGCCCACCGCCTTGTAATCCGGTCGCTACCAGCCGGCCAGTCCCCGTAGCGAGTCCGTACCGAGATGGTAACAACGTCGCAACGACTCGGTAGCGACCACGTACTCGACGCTCACGAGAGACAATCTCCCGAAGAATCGGTCAAGAGATCAGTCGTCCGCCTGCGCACCGTCGTCGCCGGCGACGACCTCGCCGAGGCCGTCGATCGGTCGATCCGGGTTCTCCCGATCGAGCTGTCGGGGTGCACCCAGCTGGGCCTCGACGTTGTCGGCGTCGCGCAGTTTCGTCCGGCCGCGGTGGACGGTCACCTCGTCGTTGAGATGGAGCTTGATCGCTTCGAGCAGCGCCTCGGCCTCCAGCGGTTGGCCGATCTGCTGGAGTTCCTCCTCCGTGGCGTCGTCGGGGACGTTGAAGGCCCGCTGGGTGATGATCGGCCCCTGATCGAGGTCCGTCGTCACGTAGTGGGCGGTGACCCCCGCGATGCGGACGCCCTCCTCGATGGCCTGCATGTACGCCGAGGCACCGGGGAAGGCGGGCAACAGCGACGGGTGGACGTTGATGATCCGGCTCTCGTAGCGAAAGACCACGTCAGGGCTGAGGATCCGCATGTACCGGGCCAGCACCATCAGGTCGGCGTTGTACTCCGAGAGCAGTTCCAGGAGTTCCGCCTCGTCGGGCGTTCCCTTCTCGTCGCCGATGTCGTGGAAGGGCACGTCGTACTTCTCGGCCAGTGGCTGCAGGTCCGAGTGGTTCCCGATCACCACGTCGATGTCTGCACCGAGGTTTCCGCTGGCCCACGCCTCGAACAGCGCTTCCAGACAGTGGCTCTCCTTCGTGACGAGGACGGCGATAGACTGGGTCTCCCGGTCGGCCGGGAACCGGACCTGCACGTCGACGCCGAGTTCCTCGCCCAGGTCGTGGAGGTCCTCCCGGAGCTTTCCCTCCGTACAGACCATCTCGGCCGTGTCGACGTGCATCGTCATCCTGAACACGCCTTCCCGGACCGCCTGATCGAGGTCCTCGATGTTGATGCTTCGCTCGAACAGCAGGCTGGTGACTTCCGCGATCAGACCGGTGTCGTCGTCGCCGACGACGGTGATCTCGGTCAGGTCTCGCGTCACGTCCACCACCTCGTGACGATGTCCCTACTCATTGCCCTCTGGTCGGTCGCGCCACTTCAAAAGCCTTCGTGTTGTGCGCCATCGTCGCTTCTTGACCGGGTCGGTACCTTGTTAGTTGGCACATAAGATCGTCCGACCGAAACGTCTGCGTGGAGACGGATCCGCTCCGTTCTGTCCTCGATGCGATCGGTTGGTGTGCTGTCAGGCTGGCCGATCATCCCGGTAAAACCTAACACCTTGGAGCTATCACGTAGAGGCGTGACGAGTCGCGAACAGCGAGTGATCTGCGTCGACAGCGTAGCAGCCGAGCGGCAAGCGACGGCCGAGGCGCTCGACACCGCTGGGTTCGACGTGATATCGGTGGCGACGGTTGCCGATCTCGTCGCCGCGCTCGACTCGTCGGTCGACTGTGTCGTGACGGCGACGACACTGGACGACGGCAGCGGATTCGACGCCGTCGAACGGGTCCGCGAGGCCCATGCGGACTGTCCGGTCGTCCTGTTCGGTGAGGCCGCACCGTCGGACGTACCTTCGGGGAGCCAGTCACACGTCGTCGAGTACGTGCCACGCTCGATTCCCGACGCACGCGAGCGACTCGTCTCGTTGGTCACCGACGCGACGCTGGGTGCGTATCAGGTCGCCTATCCGGTTCCGGAGGACGAGCAAGCGCGGATCGAGGCCCTGTCGGCGTACGACGTGGACGGGTTGGCCTCGGCCGAGGCGTTCGATCGGTTGACGACGCTGGTCGCGAACCACTTCGGAATCGACGTCGCCTTCGTCGGACTAGTCGACGAACACGAGGAGCGATTCGTCGCCTGCGAGGGGGCGAACTGGGAGACACTGGCGCGTGAGGACACCATCTGTACGCACACGATCTTACAGGAGGACCTGCTGGTGGTCGAAGACGTAACGGAGGACCCGCGGTTCGCGGGCAACGACGCGCTCCGCGAACTGGACATCCGGTCGTACGCCGGTGTCCGGTTGACGACGCCGGAGGGCCACGCGATCGGGGCACTGTGTTGTACCGACAGCGAGCCCCGATCCTACACCGACGAGGAGTTGGCGGACCTGCGGTTGTTCGCAGACGAGGCGATGGAGCAACTGGAGTTGCGCCGGCGGCTCAACGGCCGTTCCGACGGGGTGGTCGACGAATGAGCGGGTGGGGGTGCCCATGAGTCAGGCGAAAGATACGCGTTACGTGTTCGATGGCGTGCCGATCGAGCCAGTGCCAGAGGGGACGAACCTGCTTGTGACCGGGCCGTCACTCGGGGGGCTACGACAGCTTCTCATGCGGTTGCTCTCCGGGTCGGCCGAAGAGGGGTCGTTGATCGTCACCGCGGACGTGAGCGCGAACGAGGCCGTCGCCGACTTCGAAGCGGTCGCCGGGACCGTCGATCCGTCCCGGACCTGTCTGATCGACTGCGCACAGGAGAGCGACGGCGGGGAGAGCGACCGGATCCACGGTGTCGCTACGCCGGGTGATCTGACGGGGATCGGGATGGCGTTCTCGACGCTGTACGAACAGCTGTACGCGAGCGGTATCACCCGCGTTCGGACGGGGCTGTACACGCTGGGGCCGCTGCTGGTGTACGCCGACGACGTGCGGCCGGTGTATCGCTTCTTGCACACCGTCACCGGTCGCATCAGGTCGGCCGACGGGCTGGGGCTGTGTGCCGTCGATCCGGCGGCACAGGACGAGCGGACGATCCAGAGTGTCACGCAGGCGTTCGACGGGAAGGTCGAACTGCGCCAGCGCGACGGCGGCCACGAGCTACGGACCCAGGGCCTGTCCGGTCAGCTCGACGGGTGGCAGGCCGTCGATCTGTAGGCGTTTACCCCGCTCACGCCCTTCGCTCGTCGGTCGGTTCGCGACAGAACACAAGCGTTTTCTCCGGCCCCCACCGTCCGTTCACCAATGACTGCCTACACCGCGACCGTGACGGTCAGACTGAAGCGGGGCGTCCTCGACCCCGAGGCCGAGACGACCAAGCGCGCACTCGATCGACTCGGGTTCGAACTCGACGCGCTGCGTTCGACCGACCGGTTCGAGATCGACCTCGACGCCGAGAGCGAGGACGCGGCGGCCGACCGAGCCAGCGAGATGGCCGAGCGACTGCTGGCGAACCCGACCATCCACGACTACGAGGTGGCGGTCGAGCGGGCCGAAGCATGACGGTCGCAGTGATACGGTTTGGTGGCTCGAACTGCGACCGGGACTCGGTGCAGGCCCTCTCGCAACTGGGCATCGACGCCGAACTCGTCTGGCACGAGGACGACCTGCCGGCGGATCTGGACGGGATCATGCTGCCCGGCGGGTTCTCCTACGGCGACTACCTGCGGGCCGGTGCGATGGCCGCGCGCTCGCCGATCATGGCGCAGGTTCGCGAGGCCGCGGCCGACGGCGTCCCGGTGCTTGGCGTGTGCAACGGCGCACAGATCGGCTGTGAGTCGTCGCTGACGCCCGGCGCGTTCACCACCAACGAGAGCGCGCGCTTCCAGTGTGAACACGTCTATCTCCGCGTCGAGAACGCCGACACGCCGTGGACGGCGGCCTACGACGAGGGCGAGGTCGTCGAGTTCCCCATCGCCCACGGCGAGGGGCGCTTCGAGATCAGCGACGACCGCCTCGACGAACTCGAAGCCGAGGACCGCGTCCTGTTCAAGTACTGCGACGAGGACGGCGAGGTCACCGAGGGTGCCAACCCGAACGGCTCCAAACACAACGTCGCCGGGATCACCGGCGAGAACGAGAGCGTCGCCGTGATGATGCCCCACCCCGAGCGGGTCGCACTCCCGGATCTCGGCAACGTCGCTGGACAGGGCGTGCTGCGCGGTTTCGCTGAATAGAAAAGCGTTCTACAGCCGCTATCAGACCGGCTCTTCGGCCGGCGAGGCCGGATCGTCGGTGTCGGATGTGGTCGTCCCGGCCAGCGGCCGTTCGCCGTACTCCTCTTCGTAGGCGTCGGCGAAGCCGTCGGCCCAGACGTAGAACACGGCCGACTGGAAGACGAACTGGACCCACGGCACGGCCAGCAGGCCGATGATGGTAAAGCCCAGTGCGCTCCCGACGGCCGAGGCGATGATGTTGACACCGAAGGCGATCAGGACGGCCTTCAGCATCGTCTTGTTCGTGATGAGCGTCCGCAGGACGCCCAGATCGAACCCGGCGACGATACTGTCTTTGCGGACGAAATTACCCGTCGCCACCGGGATCACGACCGCGGCGGCGATGATGGCGACGAAGTACAGGAGCCCGCCGACTAGCCACCCGAGGAGAATGAGGATGTCGCTCCCGGTCAGCGCTCCGATGAGGAAAAGCCCGCCAAAGGGAATGCCAGCGAGCAGGAGTGCGACGATCGTGTACGGCAGGATCACCCCGTAGTGCCTGAGCCCGTCGATTGTCGTCGCTACCAGGTCGAGTTCACCCCACTCTGGCGGATTCTCGGTGTCACCGGCCATGACCCGGCGCATCACTTCCAGCATGTACCCCTGCAAGGTCAGCAACAGCACCAGGGGGAACAGCAGGATGCCGAGGAACAGTCCGACGAAGACCACGCCGCCACCGATTCCGACGCGCTTGAGCCAATCCTCTCCCTGTGTCTGATATCGAATTGAATCTTCTAACATTCTGGTTAGGACGTTTCGGGATATAGATAAATAACTTGTGCAACAGTCAGTTCTGCCGACCAGACGGTGACCAAACAGTCTACTTGTCATCGTCCGACCGTCGTCGCCACTCTCGACGTGATCACTCACCAGTGAAGGGAACGAGGGGCCATGGAGCGTGTGACAAGGTCCTGACCCCTACGAACCAGTAGGGCATCCAGAAATAAAAAGCCGCCGCTACCGGAGTGAAAGTGTAATCGCAAGCAAGCGAACCGTCAGACATTGTGGCGACCGTTGACACATCGAAATGAAGAGCCCTCACCGAGCCAGCGGCAGCGAGTAACTCCGCTCGCGCTCACAGACGGCCTCCCAGGTCGCCTCACACTCACAGGACACCTGCTCGAAGACGCTGGGGTCCTGTCGCAGGTCGAAGTCCTTGATCGCTCGCTGGGCGCGGTCGTCGCAGTCCCCGCAGTTGTGCGGCCCGCGGTCACTGCCGTGGCCGACGGGGTCCGAGACGACGATCACGTCCTCGTCGGCGGTCGATTCGAGGACTTCACACACCGACCAGAGCCACGGCGGCCGGTAGCCGCCGTCGTGGAACAGTTCCTCGACCATCGTGTACCGCTGGACGTTACAGGGGTTCATCGAGACGGTGTGACAGCCCTCGACGGCGGCGCACTTGCGCACCGACCGCTTCATGTCCTCGACGGCCTCCGATTCGGTGAGGAAGGGCGGTTTCATCAGGAGGTAGGCCTTCACGCCCCCGCCGGCGGCCTGTGCCGCCGCGGCGGCGTCCTCGAAGTCGGCGAACTCGAAGTACTTGTTCACGCAGTCCCGGCGCACTTGGTCGGTCGCCGTTTCGAGGCCGACGGCGATGTCCGTTTCCAGCCCCTGCTCGACGAACTCGGCGACTTTCGACTCCTCGACGAAGTCCGGCAGGGACTCGACGACGATCCGGTCGCGGTCGCCGAACGTTTCGGCGATGGCACGGCGCGTCTCCGCACCGACCTCGCGCTCGTCGAGGAAGCTCCCGGAGGTGTAGATCTTGATGAGGCCGGCCTTCTCGTCGGCCTCGTCGGCCTCGTGGTCGAGGCAGTGCTGGATCTGTGCCATCAGGTCCTCGTGGGCGACGCTGCCGCCGTCGACGCTCTCGGCGACGTAGCCACACATCGTACAGCCACCGGCGCGGGCCCACCGACAGCCGCCGGTGTTGAGGATGATCGTCAGGCTCTGGTAGACGCCGTCTGGCGTGTTGTCCTCGTCGAGCCAGACGCGGGTCGGTTCGCGCGGGTCGTAGGACGCGTCGTTGCGCGAGCGCACCTCGCGCATCACCTTGTTGTGGGCGTCCATGCCCTTGTCCTGCTCGTAGACGTCGGGCGTGGGGGTGCTCATTACCGGAGTAAACCGGTCTGTGCCTAAAGCGCCTTCGCTACGGCTCGCGCCGACGCTCGTCGCCACCGAGCGGTACTGGCACGGCTCGGAACGTGATCCGTCCGGCGATGGCACCCCACAGCGAGGCGGCGAGGGTCGCGCCGGTCGCGTTGGCGAGCATGTCGCGACCGCTGAACCGCCGATAGGGGAGCGGTAGCTGGACGACTTCGACGGCGATCCCACAGAGGACGGCCGCCGCGAGGGCCACCAGAGCGGCCCGTCGAGGGCCAGACTCGGCCATCGCGTAGGCGATCACGAGCGCGAGTCCGGCGTAGCCCAGCGCGTGGAGGTACTTGTCGACGCCGATGCCGAGCGGTCCAACAGTCTGGCCGGCCCCGCCGGTCGGGACGACCGAAACCGCCACGATCACAGCGACGACGAGACCAACGAGGAGCCAGCGCAGTGACGACGGGAGGAGCGGGACGGTGCGGGCCATCGTGTCGTATCCAGACGAGTGTGGTAACTGTCGCTACTGTTCCTCGACGTGGCGGACCTCGCAGGCGATGCCACGGGTCGCGTCGGCCATCGCCGATCCGGGCATGGTCGCCCGACCGACGCCGAAGGCGGCGGGCCCCTCGATGACGACCTCGTCGCCCACGCGGATCTCGTCGTCAGCGTCGATCACGCCCGGCGCGAGCACCGAGCCGTGGGGAACGAAGGCGTCGATCTCGACGCGCTTTTCGGGCACGTCGGCATCGACCCACTGGCGTGCGCCGGCGATCGTGAGCCCGAGCACGCCGTACTGCTGGGTCAGGGCGGCCAGTTGCTCGCCCTGTCCGCCGTCCTCGCTTCGGGCACCGTGGGCGCGCAGTTGCGGATAGGTCCCTTCCGCCGTGAGGTCGTCGCCGAACAGTTCGTCGCCCGCACCGGCCCCGAACTGGTAGTCGGCGACCGCCCGCAGCGTGTTGTGCTGGCGCTCGCGTTTCATGTACTTCGGGTACCCTTCCAGCGCGCCGGCGAGGTTCGCCAGCGAGTCGGTCGTCGTCGGGTGGTCCTCGACGGTGTAGGTGAAGTCCAGATCCAGCGTGTCCTCGACGCGCTCACAGATCTCGCGGTACCCCTCCCCGGGGACGTGGACGATCACTTCGGGATACGATTTGTCGGCGAGATAGCGCTCCAGCACGTCGCTGACAAAGTCGATCTCGTTGGCCGTCCAGTTGCCGGTCACGACCGAGTCGTAGTGCTGGGCGGGGTAGGTCAGTTCCAGTTCCTGCGGGACGACGCCGATGGGTGAGGTCATCGACATCAGATGGCCCCGGAACTGGATCGCCTGGTGGTACTGCTCGTGGCTCTGGGAGTCGCTGTAGGGCTTCCGGGCGGAGCAGGGGACGATCACGAGTGGCTGCTCGTCGAACCGGCACCGGTAGCGCTCGGTCACCCGCTGGGCGAAGCGCTGGATCTCGACCCGACGCATGGTGTCCTCGGTCGCGGCGGTGATCTCGTCGCGCCGATAGATCGGGGTGTGGCGTTCGAGGTAGGCGTACTGCTGGTCGAGGCGGCGCATGGTCGCCGTGAGCCACTGGTCCTGCCGGGCCTGTCCCTCGACGTAGTCCCGCAGTCGACCGTCACGGATCCGTCGGCGGACGCGTCGGAGTTCCGCTTCCAGCGCGTTGACGTTGTGCTCCGCACAGTCCTCACGGGTGAATTCCTCACGGGGGGTCTGGCAAGCGGGACACGAGCAGGGGAGTTCGTCGAGGTCTTCGAGGAAGTAGGCGTCGTCGGTCGTCAGATACCGGCCCTGCGTCCCGCGGACGACGGCCCGGTCCGTGTCCACGAGGTCGACGCCGGCGTACACCAGCGTCGCGACGTTGCGCGGGGTCGCGACACCGGAGAGGTAGAGCGCGGTGTCGTCCGGGACCGACTCGCGGGTCTCGATCACGGCGTCGACGAACGCCTGGGCGTGGCCGACGACCCCCGGCGCGCCCGAGAGAACGTATGCGTCGGCCCCGTAGTTCTGGGCGGTCTCGGGCGAAACGACGGCGGCGCTGGGAAACTCCACGTCCGGGTAGTCGACGGCGAAAGCGTCCTCGACCTCGTCGGGTGTGCCGCCGGGCAGGCCGCGGTGGGGCAGGACGGTGAGGACCGACTCGTCGCCCTCGGGTAACTCCCTATCCTCGGGCCACAGACTGCCCGCGTCCTCGACGTAGTCGTCCACGACCGCCGGCGTCGTCAGCGAGTCGGCCAGCCGCAGCTCGGCCAACCGCGCCGCGCCGTCGCGCTCGTGAACCTCGAAATACTCGGTCATGCACCTGTCTCGGCGACGGGCCCCCAACTATCTTGCGAGTCCGGGCTAGGAACAGTGAGTGTGGTGATCGGAACGATCACTGAGATCATCACGAACCAGAAAGCCCCGACGGGCTACGCTCCCGCGACTCGTTGCGCTCCTCGCTCGCGACGCTCGCTGTGGTGCTTACATCGTCGGGGTTCGCGTAGCCCGTCGCCCCTTTCAGTCCCACCCCGTTTGTCTTCTCGTCGTGGCTCAGATGGTCGGCTGTTCAGTACCACGATACCGTTGGAGAAGTGAGACCGGTTCGTATTCGGCGTTCAGTCCTCGCCGAGTTGGCGGATAGTCACCGAGTCGGGAACCCGTTCGAGCGCGCTCTGGGGCCACTCGAAGTGGGCGAATGTGATGTCGGCGTCGGGGTTGGCTTCGACCAGTCGAGTGATGCCCTCGGCGGCGGCCTCGTAGGCCTGCGGGGCGAGGCGGTCAGGCACCTCGGCGGTGAAGGGGTAGGCGTCGGTCATCTCTCGGGGGTAGGGACCGAACGGCGGCGTCACGTCCCAGCACTCGTCGTAGGCCTCGTCGCGCTCGCCCTCCGTCAGCAACACGTCGCCCGAGCACCCGAAGCGGTCGAGACGCTGGTGGTGACGGACCACTTCGGGTCGGCGAGCGCTCTCCGTCGAAGTGTGGAAGACGGTGTCCTTGGCGATGCGGTCGGTTTCCTCCAGTTGTTCGGCGTGGTCCAGTAGCGCCCGATAGCCGTCGAGCATCGCCGGGTGGGCGCGGGCCCGCGAGTCGACCAGTTCCATGAGGTCGCCGTCGCGGATCGCCTGCTTGATCGTCCGGATCTCGCCGTAGGTGACGTGGAGGTTGTGGCGGGCCAGCAGGTCCTCGCCGCGCTGGTCGGCCATCCCCCGCAGGTCCGCGGGGTCGTGTTCGACACAGACCGGGCAGTTGCAGGGGAAATACTCCATGTCGTCGAGGTGCTCGGTCCCGCGGACGGTGAGATAGCGCCCGTCACGGGCGTACAGCGCGTACGCCGCCGAGTCGAACAGGTCACAGCCGAGCGCGACGGCCATCGCGAACATCATCGGATGGCCCGCGCCAAAGAGGTGGACCGGGGCGTCCTCGCCCAGCCCGCGCTTGCTCGCGGCAACGACATCGGCCAGATCGGCGTACCGGTACTCGTTCATCAGCGGGACGACCGCGCCGACGGGGAACACGTCCAGATCGGTGCCGTGGGCGTGTGCGGCGGCCTCCTCGCGCAGGTCGAGGTAGGTCGAGCCCTGGATCGGTGCCGTCTTCAGCATCTCGCCGGTGTCGACGCCCTCGGCGATTTCGAGCCGTTCCTGCGTCGTTTCGAGTTCGCTCTCGGCCCGCTCGCGGTCCACGTCCGGCGGGGTCGGGATGTCGACCGGCGTCCCGATGTCGCTGCCGATGCGCTGTTGAAAGTCCAGGATCTCCTCGGTCGTGACGGTGATCTCGCCGTACTCGGCCAGCTGGAACGACCCCGAATCGGTCATGATCGCGCCCGAAAAGTCCAGCAGGTCGTGCAGGCCCCGATCCAGTGCCGGCTCGCGGAGTTCGTCGCTCTGGTGGAGGATGTAGCTGTTCGTGATGAGGATTTCGGCCCCGAACTCCGATTCCAGTGTCGACGGGTCGACCGTCTGGACGTGGGGGTTGACGACCGGCAGCAGTGCGGGCGTCTCGACGGTGACGCCGGCCCGTGGCACCGTCAGCTCGCCCAACCGGCCGGCCGCGTCGTAGCGGCCGACCTCGAAGTGGTCTCGCATTGGCCACAATCGGACGACCGTCGGCCTAAGGGTTGCGTTCCCGTCGTCTCGATGGGCCGTACCATTAGGAACCCGGGGCCAGTATCCGGACACATGACAGACGCCGACGACGAGGTCGGAGAAGGGACGATGCGCGAGCGGGCCCCGGAGAGTCGCTGGAAGCTCTGGGTGTTGCTCGGCGCGGACCGGCGGGTCCTGACAGGGCTGACGCTCGTCGTGGTCTTCCTCGTGCTGGTCGGGCTGAGTCAGATCGCCGGGACCGATCTCCGAACCGCGATGAGTGGGTCCGATCCAGTCGAAACACTGTTTCAAGCGCTCGTGACGGCGATTATCACCGGCGTCACGCTGGTCGTCACGCTCACACAGCTGGTGCTCTCACAGGAACTCGGGGCCGTCGGCGACCAGCGCGAGCGCATGGAGGGCGCGATGTCCTTTCGTCGCACGGTCGAGTCGGTCATCGAGAGCGACGTGAGCCCGCCCGACCCGGCAAGCTTCCTCCAGTCCATCGTCGAGGCAGTGGGAACGCAAGCGTCGGCACTGGCCGACGCCGCCGACGGGAACAGTGACGACCGCGTGGGCTCTTTCGCCGACGAACTCGCGTCCGACGCCGACGCCGTCAGCGACGACCTCGCGGACGCCCAGTTTGGCACCTTCAGCGTCCTCTTTGCGGCGCTGAACTTCAACTACGCCGGCAAGATCTACGAGGCCCGACAGCTCCGGGCCGACGACGCGGCCAGCGACGAGGTCCAGTCGGCGCTCGACGACCTCGTCGAGACGCTGACCCACTTCGGGCCGGCCCGCGAGCACGTCAAGACGCTGTATTTCCAGTGGGAACTGACGAACCTCTCGCGAGTGATCGCCTACGCCGCCGTCCCGGCGCTGGTCGTCTCAGTCGCCATGATCCTCTACGGCGAACACACGAGCGTGATCCAGGGGATCACCCTCGGGATCGACAACGTCGTCTGGCTCGTCGCCGCGGCGACGACGGTCGCGCTCGTCCCGTTCGTCCTGCTGCTGTCGTACATCCTGCGGATCGTCACGGTCGCCAAGCGGACGCTGGCGATCGGTCCCTTGGTCCTGCGGGATACGGTCCGCTCAGGAGAGGAAAGCAGCGACGTAGAATAAGAGCGCTCCGGCGATCGGACAGAGTCGGCGATCGACTGAGGCCGGCGATCAGACGAGGTAGGTGACGGCGGTCCGCTTCTGCTCGATCTCGGTTTCGAGGTGCTGTTTGAAGTCGCTCAATTCGAGATCCTTCTCCTCGCGCTCCTTGCGGTCGCGCACGGAGATGGTGTCGGCCTCCTCCTCGTCGTCGCCGATGACCATCATGTAGGGTACCTTGTCGTCGTGGGCGACCTGAATCTTCTTGCCGACCGTCCACGAGCGATCCTCGATCTCGACGCGGAAGTCGTCGAGTTCCTCGGCGATCTCCTCGCAGTAGGGGACGTTGTCGTCGCTCACGGGGAGCAAGCGGACCTGCTCTGGCGCGAGCCACGGCGGGAACTTCCCGTCGTAGTGCTCGATCAGCACCATGAAGAAGCGCTCGTAGCTGCCATAGAGGGCGCGGTGGATCATCACCGGGCGGTGGTCCTCGTTGTCCTCGCCGGTGTAGGTCAGGTCGAACCGCTCGGGCATGTTGAAGTCCAACTGGACCGTCGGGCCGTCCCAGTGACGACCCAGCGCGTCCTCGAAGGCGAAGTCGATCTTCGGCCCGTAGAAGGCCCCGTCACCCTCCTCGACCACGTAGTCGATGCCCTCCGACTCCAGCACCGCTTCCAGCTGGGACTCGGCTTTCTCCCAGATCTCGTCGCTGCCGGTGGACTTCTCGGGCCGGGTGGCGAACTGGACCGTGTAATCGAGCGAGAAGGTGTCGAGGATGTCGAGGATGATGTCCATGATCGCCAGCACCTCCGCCTCGATCTGGTCGGGCCGGACGAACAGGTGGCCGTCGTCGATGGTAAAGGACCAGGTTCGGGAGAGCCCGGAGAGTTCACCGCGCTGTTCCTTGCGGTACACCTTCCCGTCCTCGAAGTACCGCATCGGCAGGTCCCGGTAGGACCAGGACTTCTGGTCGAAGATGGTCGCGTGGCCGGGACAGTTCATCGGCTTCAGGCCGTATTCCTCGTCGTTGACATCCAGCAGGAACATGTCGTCGACGTAGTTCTCGTAGTGGCCCGACTTCTTCCACAGTTCGGTGCGGAAGACGTGCGGGGTCTCGACCTCGTCGTAGCCGGCCTCGCGGTTCAACTCGGCGACGTACTCGGAAAGTTCGTTGAGGACCGTCTTGCCGTTGGGTTCGTACAGCGGGAGGCCCGGCCCGGTCGTCTCGTCGATGGAGAACAGGTCCATCTCCTGGCCGATCTTGCGGTGGTCTCGCTCTTTGGCCTTCCGGCGGCGTTCCATGTACTCGTCGAGTTCGTCCTCGGTCGGGAACGCCGTGCCGTACACCCGCGTGAGGGAGTCTCGGTCCTCGTCGCCTCGCCAGTACGACGCCGAGATCTCCAGCAGCGCGAAGCCGCCGATCTCGCCGGTCGACTCGACGTGGGGGCCCTGACAGAGGTCGTAAAAGTCGCCCTGCTCGTAGAAGGAGACGGGGTCCTCGCCCGCCGCCTCCGTTTCGAGGATCTCCTGCTTGTACTCGTTGTCCGCGTAGCGGTCGAGCGCTTCCTCGCGGTCGAGCATGACCCGCTCGATGTCGAGGTCCTCGGCGATGATCGACTGGGCTTCCTCGGCGATCTCGTCGAGGTCGTCCTCGTCCAGGTCGACCCCGGTCACGTCGTAGTAGAAGCCCTCGTCGGTCCACGGCCCGAGTGTCAGCTTCGCCTCCGGATACAGTCGCTGGAGCGCCTGTGCGAAGACGTGGGCTGCCGAGTGGCGAAGCACGTCGACGTACTCCTCCGAGCCGTCTGTGACGATCTCGAGATCGGCCTCGTCGGGCAGGGGAGTGTGTTTGTCGACGAGCGCGCCGTCGACGACGCCGGCGACCGTGTCCGAGCCAAGACCCGGACCGATCTCGTAGGCGGCGTCCTCGACGGTCGCCCCCTCGTCGAGTTCGAGGGGAGAGCCATCCGGTAGGGTAACCGTGACCGTGCTCATGCACGGTCCAAAACGACACGCCGGGATAAGTGTATTGAGATGCGGCCAGTCGATTCGGTGGTGTTCAGATAAGAGATAAACCTAGAGTGGAACAAGGCATCGAAAGCCCTCGGCACGCTCCGGGGTTCTGTGGCGGATATTCTCCCTTCGGTCGAATAGTGCCACCGCAGAACCCCGGACCGAGCCTCGCCCTTTCATCCGCCAGGATTCGGCTGTGTACCCGTCTGAACCCTGGCGGATGAAAGGGCGAGTGCTGCGTGACGGCTCCGCCGTCACGTTATAGCCGGCCGGTGGAACCGGCCGGCCCTTGCGGGAACCCCGACGACGTAAGCACGCGGAGCGCGCGTGGATCGAAAGATCGGAGATCTTTCGTCATCTGCTCACGGCGGCGATAGTGACCGTCAAAAATTTTGAATATTTAGGAAGCGATCGATCCACGATTCGGCGAAGCTACGCTGATCGGCGTAGTTGTGGAAAATTTCCACGATCAGTGACCGATACGAGTCTAAATCAGCAGCATCACGCGGTGAGAGATCACGTTTCACGCACCGCCAGATCTGTTCGATCGGGTTCAGATCTGGGGAGTATCGTGGCAACGCAACTCTGATCAGATTCAGCTCTTCAACCACTTCATCGACATAGTCAGCAAAGTGGGAAGAAAAGTTATCGCAGACAATGATAATCGGTCGGTCAGGGTTCTGTTGGCGGATGCTGTGGGAAAAAATCGCCAACAGATTCCTTGCTGAG
>Ga0207718_100090_pt1 | contig 112610 bp, 110 predicted proteins | sample A23M2SouthBayCA_FD_187749 | JGI IMG/M metagenome (GOLD analysis project Ga0207718, IMG submission 187749) | Aerobic enrichment media microbial communities from Eden Landing Ponds, California, USA - A23 M2 (SPAdes) | ecosystem: Environmental > Aquatic > Marine > Unclassified | place: Emeryville...
CCGACACCCACTACCACGCCGACACCCACTACCACGCCGACACCCACTACCACGCCGACACCCACTACCACGCCGACACCCGAGAATACGACGGTAACCGGAGGTGATGGGACGTGATCAGCAACCTCCTCGGCAATATCACGATCACCAAACAGACTGTTCTTTTGGCCATTGTCGGTACCGTCGCGCTCGGCGGCGCGGGCCTGGGTATCCTCGGGCCGGAGTTCGGGATCGGCACTGCCCCTGTCAATACGACCGAGTCGACCGTGACCGCGACGCCGACTGCCACACCCGCGCCGCCGCCGGTGTCAGTGACGCCGCCTGAGACCGCGACATCAGGGTCGGCCGAGGGGACCGCTTCGAGCACGACACCGACCGGGACTGCAACTCCGTCCACCAGCACGACGCCAACTGGAACTGCAACTCCCTCCACCAGAACGACGCCAACCGGGACGCAAACGCCGGATCGGAGTGGCGGCGATGACAGCCACACGGGTGACTCTCGCTTTGCCGACCCCGCGGTGTCGCTCTCGGTCTCGGACCCGGCAAACGTAGAGAACGACGCGGGGGCTGTCGGCGCTATCGGTGGTGAGGCGACCGCGCGGGCGACCTGGACCGGCGAGGTAGACGCGGTCGTGTTCGTCCTCAGCGCCCGCCGTCCGGACGGCTCGTGGACGGAAGTGGCTCGCGGGGGCGTGAGTGCCCGAGCCGACGGCGTAACCCTCGCGAACGCGGTCGAGCGCGACTCGTTCACTTATCTCGATGCGGCCAACGCCTCGGCATACGACAACCCGACGAACGCGACCGTCGTCACGCGGACCGGGTCGATCGCCGTCACGGCCGTGTTCTTCGACGACGGGCAGCGAGTCGGGAGCGCTCACCGAGTCCGCAGCTACTCGTTTGAGGTGACCAACACCGGCGCAGTCGACCTCGCCGTCGACGGCACCGCCGCCCGCGACCTCTCCGTCGCCGAGGTGGTGCCCGGAACGACCGCTGAACGGCGAGTCTCCGTCCGCAACCGAGGGAACGCCAGCGGGGACCTCCGGGTCGCGCTCGCCGATCGGACCGCCAGCGAAAACGGCCTCGCGGAGCCCGAGGTCGGGGTCGACGCTCCCCGTCGCGTCGAACTGTACGACGCGCTGGAGCTTCGCGTCTGGGTCGCCGGAGACGACGGGTCCAACCGGACGTACCTCGTCGGAGGACCGGACGGGTTTGTCCACATACGAGAGGTCGACAGGATCCTTGGGAGCGTTTTCCTCAGCGGCGATGAGACGCGACACGTGGTCCTCGAGTGGCGCATTCCGCGTGACGCTGGTAACGCGATCATGACCGACACCGTGGGCTTTGACTTGGAACTGACGCTGACGAGCGACGGTCTCGTCTGAGTACGGCTGTGTGACGTTTCCCTCGGTTCACCCGATTAACAGGCGGATATTCAACGCGGTGGTAAACGCCCCGACCACCGCCAGTACGATCGGAGGAAGGTAGTAGCCGAATCGATCGCCCGCCCGGGCGCTTGAGAGACTAATCACGAGACAGATACCGAACACCGCGAGCTTCACGGCAACGAGACCCACCTCACCGAAACCGCTGACTGCTGCCGCAATGAGTGCATTTGCTTCGTTAACTGTGTTGGAGTAATTAATGAGCGCAAGCGTCGTGACGATGTCGCCGACTCCGTAGCTTACCGTGGCGATGAACCAGAACCGAGAGAACTCGACAGTGCCGAATGGGGTTTCTGAAAGCGAGAGCCACTCGTCCATATCGTCGTCCATTCTGGGTCCTCTACTCATACCATCCGCCACAAATATAAAATCCCCGAGAAGACTCCTCCGGATGTCGGTCCGTTCTGTGCCGTAATAGCGATTTTCGACCTACTGCGAGACCGTCCACCACCACAGAGTCGGGTGTCCCCGATAAGTCGGTCGACGGAACGGGTTCGATCGGATCCGCTGATTATCTGTCTTCGTCGAGATACGGCGCGCACACGCGCCGGACGCCCTCCTCGAAGTCGACCTCGGGCACCCAGCCGGTCGCCTCGCGGATCTTCGTGATGTCGGCGCAGGTGTCGTGGACGTAGTTCTCCAGCGGGATCGGCTCGTACTCCGGTTCGACGTCGGTTCCGAGCGCGTCGTTGATCAGCTCGACCATCTCGTTGAACGAGTGGGGATCGCCCGTCCCGAGGTTGTACACGCCGGTCAACCCGTGGTCGGCGATCAACTCCAGTCCGCGGACGATGTCGTCGACGTGCGTGAAGTCGCGCGTTTGGGAGCCGTCGCCCCACAGGACCGGCGACTCGCCGTTGGCGATGTCGTCAGTGAACTGCGAGACGGTGTTGGCGTACTCGCCTTTGTGCCCCTCGGCGCCACCGTACCCCTGATACACCGAGAAGAAGCGCGCGCCGGCGCACGTCAGGTCGTCGTAGAAGTCGTTGTAGTACTCCGCGTATCGCTCGCGCCCGAGCATCGACGCGTCGTACCCCGTCGACGCCTCCAGTTCCATGTCCTCCGGCGACGGCTCCGTCCGACTCCCGTACGCCGAGGAGGTCGACGCGTACACGACCGTGTCACAGCCGTCGTCGCGGGCCTGCTCGACGACGTTGACGAACCCCTCGATGTTGACGCGGGCGCCCTGCCGGGGGTTCTCCTCGAGCATCTGCCGCGAGGACAGCGCCGCGAGGTGGAACACGGCGTCCACGTCCGTCGGGAGGTCGTCGTCGAGCACGTCCGCCTCGACGAACTCCACGTCCTCGGAGAGGTTCTCGGGCGTCCCGAGATAGCCGTTATCGAGCGCGATCACGTCGTTGCCGGCCGCGGCCAGCGTGTTCGCGAGGTTCGAGCCGATGAACCCCGCGCCGCCGGTGACCAGCACGCGTGCGTCGTTCATATCCGGCGTGGGTCCCCCCGGCGCAAAAGCGGTGTCGGTTGACTGATGTTCCGCCCGAGGCTCGACACGAGACCACCGAAGCGACGATCTGGAGGCCCGACCGAGGATCGGCCTCTGATCGGGGGACTGCGTCGACCTCAGGTCGACCGAGCCGCGCGTTCCGTCGGTCGATCCGGCAGCCCCCGTGCGGATCACCCTCGCGGGTAGTTCGGGTCCATGGTTTTAAGCGGTTTCCCGGACGACCATGAACAAATGTCGTCCATCGAGCTCACCGACAGTCAACGGAAGATCCTCAACGAACTGGTGAACCTCTACCGCGAGGAGGAGGACGCCGTCAAAGGGGAGACGATCGCCGACGCCGTCGGCCGCAACGCCGGCACGATCCGGAACCAGATGCAGAGCCTGAAGGCGCTGCAGTTGGTCGAGGGCGTACCGGGGCCGAAGGGCGGGGACAAGCCGACCGCGACCGCCTTCGAGGCGCTGGACCTGCAGAACCTCGACGAGCCCGCGTCGACGCCGCTGTTCCACGAGGGCGAGCGCCTCGAGAACGTGAACGTCCAGGAGATCAACCTCACGTCGGTCCACCACCCGGAACTGTGCCGCGCGGAGATCCACGTCCAGGGGTCGGTACGCGACTTCCACGAGGGCGACTCCGTCAGCGTCGGGCCGACGCCGCTGTCGAAGCTCGTCATCGACGGGACCGTCGACGGGAAAGACGACACTGCATCGGTGCTCATCCTCAAGCTCGACGGGATGAAGGCGCCGTCGGAACCGCCCGAGCACTGATCGCGAACCGACGGGGAGCACCGGCCCCGAAGCGATCACAGATGGCGGACGAACGGACAGCCGAACGGGGATCGGACGGGCTCGAACGGATCCGCGAGCGAACGCGGGCGACCGCGCGGTTCGTGGCCGACGTGCTGCGCGGTCACGCCCGGAGCCGGCACCTCGACACCCGCGAGAAGTGACTCTCGACAGCGGCGACGCGCCCCGCGAGAGCGGGGCGTGAGAACGGACGGGGATCGCGCGGCCGAGCCGAACTACTCGACCGGTTTCACATGTCGTTCCAGGCGTTGAGCGCGCGCCCGTACCCGGAGACGTCGGCGATCCACCGGGTCGCAACCCCCTTCTTCAGCGCCTTGGCGGCCGGGCCGCCGAAGGTGTTGATCGGGACCGTGAATCCCGGCGCCTTCACGTCGTGGGCGACCGCCTCCTCGCCGATGGAGATGAGCGTCCCCTTGTCCTCGTGGCGCCACGACTTCAGCGGCGCGCCGCGGACTGCGCGCGCGAGGTTCTCGCCGGCGACCTCCGCGGCCTGCCAGGCGGCCTGCGCGGTCGGCGGCGCGACGTCGTCGTCGCCCTGGTCGACGAGCGCGGTGTCCCCGATGGCGAACACGCGGTCGTCGCTCGTCTCGAACGTCGACTCGGCGTACACGCGGTTGGAGCGCTCGTCGGCGTCGAGGTGGAAGTCCTCGACCTCGGGCTGGCCCGTGATGCCGCCGGTCCACAGCAGCACGTCGTAGTCCAGCACGAGGTCCTCGGAGAAGTCGATGTCCTCCTTCGCGGGGGCGTCGCCCTCGCCGTCCTCGCCGTAGTACTCCGCCTCGGCGCCGCCGAGGTAGACCGCGTGCTCGTCGACCTTCGAGATGAACTCCCCCGTCGAGACGCCGATGTCCTTCCCGTCGAGGCGCTTCCGGATGGCGCCCTGCACCTCGGGGTCGTTGTTCGGGAACACGGAGTCGAGCCCCTCGACGATCTCGATGTCGATGGGCGCCTTGTGGTCGTCGCGGTACTCGGCGATCTCGCCGGCCGACTGGATCCCCGAGAGGCCGGCGCCCCCGACGAGCACCTTCGCGGGGTCGGTCGTCGTCGCCTCCTGCCCTGCGGTCTTGACGGCTTGGTGGATCTCGCGGGCGTCGTCGAGCGTCTTGAGGGTGAGCGCGTGCTCGCGCAGTCCGTCGATCCCGAAGAACGCCGTCGCCGAGCCGACGGCGACGAGGAGGTAGTCGTAGTCGATCTCGTCGCCGTCGCGAGTGTGGACCACGCGCTCGTCGGTGTCGACCTCGGTGACGCGACCCCGGACGAAGTCCGTGTCGTCGTCTTTGATCTCCTCGACGGGAATCGCGACCTTGGATTCGACCTCCGGCTTGCGGATGACTCGGTGGGTCTCGTGGAGCACGAGGTGGTAGTCGGTGTCCGACACCCACGTCAACTCGGCCTCGCCCGGTTCTATCGCGTCCTCGAACGCCTTCACCGTCCCGGCACCGGCGTACCCGGCTCCGACGACGACGACCTGCTGGCTCATGGCCGCGTGTTCCCGGGCGGAGGATAAATGCGTGTTGAAACCGCCAGCAACGGGCGATTCGGGCGTCGGGCGATCCCGAACGGGCGCGCGGCGACGTGCGCGGCCGGCGACGGACCCGAAGCGCGTCGCGCTCGACTACTCCAGCGAGAGGCCGGCGTGCCAGCGGTCGACGCCCGCCTCGCGCTTCACCTCGTCCATCCGCGCCAACAGCGCCGCCGCGAGGCTGGCGCATTCGGCGGCCCGCGACTCGCCTTCCGTGCGGAACTCGCCGGTGACGCGGTTGGCGTACACCGCGCAGACGGCGCCGGCGCGGAGCCCGTACACGTTCGCGATGGTGAGGATCGAGGCGGCCTCCATCTCGATGTTCTTGACGTTCGCCTCGCGGAGCTCGTCGACGAGGGCGTCGCTGCCGGCGGCCTCGAACCCCTCGAACCCGGAGCGGCCCTGCCCGGCGTAGAAGGAGTCGGCCGACATCGTGATCCCCACGTGGTAGTCGTAGCCGAGGCGTTCCGCGGCGGCGACGAGCGCGGAGACGACCTCGTGGTCGGCGGCGGCGGGGTAGTCCTCGCGGACGTACTCCTTGCTCGTTCCCTCCTGGCGGACCGCGCCGGAGGTGATGACGAGGTCGCCCACGTCCATCCCCTCCTGGATGGCGCCGCAGGAGCCGACCCGGATGAACGTGTCCGCGCCGACGCGCGCGAGTTCCTCGACGGCGATGGCGGCAGAGGGGGAGCCGATCCCGGTGGAGGTGACCGAGAGAGGTTCGCCGTCGTACTCGCCGGTCGCGGTGCGGTACTCGCGGTGTTCGGCCACCTCCTCGTGGTCGTCCCACAGCGCGGTCACCTTGTCGACGCGCTCGGGGTTGCCCGGAAGGAGGACGGTGTCGGCCACGTCGTCGGGGCCGACCTCGATGTGATACTGGACCTCGGCGTTCGGGTCCTCGCTGTCGTCGCTGGGGTCGCGATCGCTCATGTCCCCGCACTTCTGTGAGGGTCCTTGTAAGTCCGCTCGTTTCCCGCGGCGGCGTGGCCGTCGGGCACGGATGTCGACCCCTCGTGGTTCGAACCGCGGCGTCGCCCGCCGGCTCCCGTCGGTTTTTGTCCCGGCGCCTGAACCCAGGCGCATGGAGTTCCCCGACGCCGGCGACGAGGGGTTCGAGTCGGTCGACCCGGACGCGGTCGACCTCGACCAAGACGCGGTCCGCGACGCCGTCGAGTTCCACCTGACGACCGGCACCCCGCCCGAACAGGTCGCGTACGACTTCTCGAACCAGGAGCCGTGGGACGAGTCCGAGGGCGAACTGGGCTACACGCTCGGGCCGATGCCCGACCGCCGCGGCGGGCCCGCGGGACTGATCCTGAAGGAGGGCCGGCTGGTCGCCGAGTGGGGCGACACCCGCCGCGTCGACCACTCCTTCTCGGTCGCGAAGTCGTTCCTCTCGATCGTCGCGGGCGCCGCGTGGGACCGCGGGCTGTTCGAACTTGACGAGCGCGTCGCCGAGAGCGCCGGCCACGCTGACGACGACGGCTTCGAGAGCGAGCAGAACGCGTCGATCACCTGGCGCCACCTCCTCCAGCAGACCAGCGAGTGGGAGGGAACGCTGTTCGACCGTCCGGACAGCATCGACCGCAACCGAGGCGTCGGCAAGACCGGCGGTCCGGGCAAGGGCGAACACCGGGAACTGGAGACGCCGGGCACCCACTGGGAGTACAACGACGTGCGGATCAACCGCCTCGCGCTGTCGCTGTTGCGCCTGTGGTCGAAGCCGCTTCCGCGCGTGCTCGCCCACGAGGTGCTGGATCCCGTCGGCGCGACGCGGACGTGGGAGTGGCACGGCTACCACAACTCCGACGTGGCGGTCGAGGGGAGAACGATGAAGTCGGTCTCCGGCGGCGGCCACTGGGGCGGCGGCCTCTGGGGATCCGCGCGCGACCTCGCCCGTGCTGGTCACCTCCTGTTGAACCGGGGGCGGTGGGGGGATCAACGGCTCCTCTCGACGGAGTGGGTCGAGCACGCGACCGCCCCCTGCGAGGCGAACCCGAACTACGGCTTCCTGCTGTGGCTCAACGGCGACCGGACGCTGTGGCCGTCGGCGCCCGAATCGGCCTACGCAATGCTCGGGCACGGGCAGAACGTCGTCTGGGTGGACCCCGAACACGACCTCGTGGTCGTGCTCCGATGGCTCGCGCTGTCGGACGACCGCGCCGAACGCGAGGACCTCCCCAACCAGGACCGCTTCCTCCGGCGACTGCTCGCCGGAGTCTGACACCCCCGACGCCGTGACGGATGGGGACTGGTCGACCTCCGAGGTCGTCACGGACGGCAGGTACATACTTCTCGCGACCGTGTTCACCAGCATGACGGAGACCGCGACGTTCGGCGGCGGCTGCTTCTGGTGTATCGAGGCGGCGTTCGAGGAGATCGACGGCGTCGAGGACGTCACGTCCGGCTACGCCGGCGGGCACACCGAGGACCCGTCCTACCGCGAGGTGTGTTCGGGTTCGACGGGACACGCGGAGGTCGTCCGGGTGGCGTACGACCCGGCGACCGTCACCTACGAGGAGCTGTTGGAGGTGTTCTTCACCGTTCACGATCCGACGCAGTTGAACCGGCAGGGACCGGACGTCGGGACCCAGTACCGGTCGATCGTGTTGTCTCACGACGACGAACAGCACGAGATCGCGGCGTCGTACATCGAGGCGCTCGACGAGGAGGGCGGATACGAGGACGACGTGGTCACCGAACTGGAGCCGCTGGAGACGTTCTACCGCGCGGAGGAGAAACACCAGGACTACTTCGCGAAGAACCCCAACGACGCCTACTGCTCGATGCACGCCCAACCCAAGATCGACAAGGTGCGCGAGAAGTTCGCCGAGAAGCTCGACGCGTAAGCCCGTCAGGAACGGCTGCGGGTTCGGGCGAGGAGACGGAGACGCCGCCTACGATCGGTTCGACTCGACGCCCTCGAAGTAGCGGTCGTAGTGGGCCGCACAGCCGGGGTTGAACGAGGCGCCACACGCCGGACAGACGAACTCGGCGTCGAGGTACTCGTCGACCGACAGCGTCGACCCACAGGCGCCACACAGCACCGCGGGCTCGCCGAACCGGTCGTGCGGCCACGGCTCGGGGTCGTGATCCGCGACCGCGTCGTGACACTCGGCGCACGGAGAGAACCGCTCGCAACAGCCGAACCGCAACGCGATCACGTCCGTCGGTCCGTCGTAGTGGACGCACCGGGTCGCCGGCCCGACATCGACGCCGCGGACGGTCGTGCCGTGGATGGCCCGTCGCACGCGGTATGACGGGGGCGGACGCGTCAAAACCGTTCCGCCACGGTCGCACCCGCATCTCAGGTACCACACCGCGTCGGAGGTGACACACCCTCAGTTGCGACGCGTCTCCACGGTTATGCGGTTCGTTACAATGGCGTTCGAGACACGTTCCACAGTCGCTCGCGGCGGTGTACCCCCCGCGCCGGCCGCGAGGACCCGCGGCGACCACGTACGGCGGTTCGGACCCGCCGGTGGTCGCGACTGGCCCAGTATGGACACCACGGCAACGGACCCGGACTCTCCGTCCGGTCATCCATTTTTGCTGTGACGACCCCGTGACCCGGCTCTGTCGGCGCTCGGAACGTACAGGAACCCCACCACAGCGTACGGGTTGGCTCCACAGGCGAACCGTGCAGCCCGTCGGATCCCGAAGATATACAGCTGATAACAATAGCCGAGTCGACCGTCGGATCGATCGCTCGCGGACGGGGTTCGTCGCCTCCCTCGACGCGAGTACCGGTCGAGCCGCGCTCGGAACCGGTGGAATCACGCACCTGCCGACGCCGCTCGGACGGCTGCCGAACGCGCCCCCACGCCGACGGTTCGCCATCGCATCGCACCGACCCCGACCGCGCCTTCGGGCGCAGTCATCCGGTTTCGGCCACACGGGTGGGCAGACCCACCCGCCCGTTTTTCGCTCCGCCGGCGCCCGAACTCGACAGCGCCGGCCGGGCCGTCCGATAGCTCCGTGAGCGGCCCGCCGCCGATCGAAGCTATGTCGGGGCGAGTGGGCCTCCCGCCGTCGCCGCCGGTTGTCCCGGTCTCGATCGCGTTATGGACTCGCTGCTCGCCGTCGAGGGATGGACGGACAGGTCGACGCGGAGGTGCGGTCGCTCCCGATCCGGAACCTGTTCGAGGTGGTCCCCGGCTACGCGCCGACGGCCGACGGATCGACGAGACGCTCGACGTCACGCCGCAGATGACTACGTAACCGAACGGGCCGGTGTCGATCCGGGTCCGCGACCGACGCGGCGATCGCTAGTCCGGTCGAGGCGGAGACCGCCCGACCCAGTTGACGGCGTCGTCGCTCACGGGGGAGGAACGGAGAGAGCCGGGGGCGGGATTCGAACCCGCGAAGTCTCGATTACAAGTCGAGTGCATGCACCGCCCATGCTCCCCCGGCACGTACTGGGGCCGTACTGCGTCCTCCGTTTAATCGCTATCGTTTCGATCCCCTCGGACGGATTTCTCCAGTTCGACCCGATGGGGACGGTACCCGTGTCGCCGGTAGAACCGCCTCGCGTCCTCGTTGCCGGCCATCGCCTCCAGCGAGATCACGTCGACGCCGGCGTCGGCGAGTGCCGACTCCGCGGCCGCGAGCAGTCGCGACCCGACACCGGCGCCGCGGTGTCGCTCGCGAACGAAGAGGTTGTACACGACGCCCCGGGTCACGTCGAGATCGTAGCGGCCCGACTCGACGCCGAACGTGACGAACCCGACGATCGGTGACGGCTCCGAGCCCGACGAACCGACGGTCGCGTCAGCCGCGTCCGGATCCGTCGCGTCCGACTCTCCGAGTTTCGAGTCCGTCGATTCCGGATCCGTGACCCGGGCGACGAAGAGCCCGTCGGTGACGACCGCCCGCGCGGCTGCATCGACCGCGTCGGGGCGGTTCTCCGCCGCTACGAGGTGTGTGCCGTACGACCGTTGCCCGTCCGCGAGGGCGACCCAGAGGTCGGCCACTGCGTCGACGTCGTCCATCGTACCGCGTTCGACCGTGACGCCGTCGGCTCCACTCTCGTCGGTCTCGTTTTCGCCGGATCCGGATCCGGACCCTCCACTGTCGAACCGGAGTCGGTCGGTCGGGCCGGCGTCCGACGGGTCGACGGGCATCCGATCGATCGGGACGGTCGCGTTCGGCTTGGTCCTTGTGCCCCCTGCGCGTCATGTCGGATCGACGACGCTGTGCTGCGGGTGAGAGAATGGTTAAGTGCGTCGGGGTACCTCACGAATCGTGAGAAGGAATATCAATGGGCATTAGCGAAACGTACTCACGTGGCAGGGACCTGATCGGCTCTCGGCCGTCCGTCCTCATCGTCGTCGGCATCGTCGCGCTCCTGGCGTTCGATATCGTCCGCCAGATCGCGGCGCCCGGGGGCCTCTCGATCGCTCAGCTCGCCGGCTTCCTGTGGGACGGGCTCGTGGTCGGGCTCTCGATCGGGCTGGCGGGCGTCGGGCTCTCGATGACGTACAGCATTCTGAACTTCGCGAACTTCGGCCACGGCGACTACGTCACCTCCGGCGCGTTCGCCGGCTGGGCGGTGACGTGGGTGTTCGCCGGCGCCGGACAGTTCGACTTCACGACGCTGCTGTTCATCGGTTCCGTCTCGACGAGAGACCTCGGCGCGTCGGCGTTCGCGACCCCGCTCGCGATCGTCGCGGGGCTGCTCGTCGCGGCGGCCGCCACGATCGTCCTCTCGTTGGTTATCGATCGGCTGGTGTACAAGCCGATGCGCGACGAGGGCGGGATCTCGCTGCTCATCGCGTCGATCGGCGTCGCGCTGGCGCTTCGATACACGATCTACATCGTCTTCGGGCAGCGCACCCGCGGACTCACTGACGCACAGTCGGTGCCCGAACTCGCGCTCGGCAGCGGGTTCGAGCTCGGCGGGCACGAGGTCACGCTGGTCGTCATCGCGGCCGGGCTGATGCTCGGCGTACACCTCCTGCTCCAGACGACGAAGCTCGGGAAGGCGATGCGCGCGATGGCCGACAACGAGGATCTCGCGCGCGTCACCGGGATCCCGACCGAGCGGGTCGTCCGGTTCACGTGGATCATCGGGGGCGGCCTCGCGGGCGCCGGCGGGTACCTCATCGCGCTCGAGCGCGGGGCGATGAACTTCCAGTTCGGCTGGATCCTCCTCCTGTTGATCTTCGCGGCGGTGATCCTCGGCGGTATCGGCTCCATCTACGGCGCGATGTTCGGCGGCGTCACGATCGGCATCACACAGAGCATCTCGCTCGTGTGGCTCCCCAGCGAGTTCTCGACGGTCGCCGCTTTCGGCGTCATGATCTTCGTGCTGTTGTTCAAACCGGACGGCCTCTTCTCTGGGGTGACCACGGCGTGAGTTCTCCGACGGAGTCGGCGGACGCGACCGAGGACGGCGCCGCCGGCGACGACGCCGGCCGGGAGGTCCCCGGCTGGACGCCGTACCGGGAGTGGTTCCGCGACCGGTGGAGCGAAGGCGGCGCCACCGCGTGGGCGACCGCGCTGGGTCACCTGCTGGTCGGGGGCGTGTTGTTCGCGCTCGTTGCCGGCTTCGATCTCGGGACGCTCCCCGTCGGCGGGAGCCTCGTCTGGTTCGTCTACCTCTCGGTCACCGTCGCGGTGCTGTACGCCGCCACGGCGCCGCCGTCCGAGCCGTACGTCGCGTGGCTCGAGAACCGCTGGATGGAATCCGACGCCGACAAACTGCTCATCATCCTCGGTCACGTCGTCGTCGTCTTCTTCGTGTTCGCGGTCGCGCTCGGGCTCCCGTTCAACGGGCTCATGGGTGCGCTCGGGTCGGTGTTGTTCTTCTCCGCCGTGTACGCGATGATGGTGCTGGCGTTGAACCTCCACTGGGGGTACGCCGGGGTGTTCAACATCGGCATTGCCGGATTCATGGCCATCGGCGTGTACGTGATGGCGATCCTTTCGTCCCCCACCGAAGCCGGCGCGGCGTCGGTTCCCGGACTGGGACTGCCGCTCCCGATCGGTATCCTCGGGGGCGTGCTCGCCGCCGCCTTCGTCGGGCTGGTCGCCGCGCTCCCGGCACTCCGGCTGCGGGCGGACTACTTCGCCATCGTCACCGTCGCACTCTCGGAGATCATCCGGCTCACGCTCAACTCACGAACGCTGCAGGAGTTCACGATCGCGGGTGTCACGACAGGTACCGGCGGCGCGACCGGCATCACGATGCCGGGCAACCCGATCAGGCTCCTCTTCTATGAGGGGTTCGGCGCCGGCGCCGAACCCGCGCTGCTGGGATCGGTTCTGTTCCCGCTGTTTCGCGACCTCCGGGTCGAACTGATCCCGCCGGGGTCGTCATGGCTCGGAGTCGTCCCGTTGCCGGCGTTCACGCTCGATCTCGTCGTCCAGCCGTCGGTCATCAGCAACTGGGCGTACGTCGTCGTGCTCGCGGGGTTCGTCGGGCTGTTTTACGTCCTGCTCGCTCGCACGGGCAACTCCCCGTTCGGTCGCGTGCTGAAGGCGATCCGCGAGGACGAGGTCGTCGCCAAGTCGCTCGGGAAGGACACGAACCGCTTCAAGATCGTCGCGTTCATGTTCGGCTGCGGGCTGATGGGGCTGGGCGGTATCCTCTGGCAGGGGAGCCAGGGGTTCACCAACCCCGGCGCGTTCCGACCGATCATCACGTTCTACATCTGGGTCGCGTTGATCATCGGCGGCGCCGGCTCCAACACCGGGAGCGTCCTCGGCGGCGCGCTGTTCGCGGGTGCCCTCTGGGAGGGCCCGGTGTACGTTCGACGGGTCGTCACCAACTTCGTCGACTTCGGGGACACCCCGAGCACGTTCCCGGGGGCGGTCGCGCCGTTCGTCGAGGGCGAGGTGCTCCCGTTCCTCGCGTTCATGCTCGACAACGTCTCGGCGCTGCGATTCATCCTCGTCGGCGTCATCCTCGTGATGCTGATGCAGCGGCGCCCCGAGGGACTGCTCGGCCACCGAAAGGAGGAGGCGGCGGCGATCCCGCTGACTCGACCGAGCGGCGGATCCGACGGCGGCGACGCCGTCCCCGACGGGGGGCGTGAGGTCGCAGACGACGGAGGTGCGCGATGAGCGCCGACGACGCGTCCGGTCGGTCGGACGCCGACGCGATCGACGGGGACGCTGCCGACGCGGAGTCGTCGCAGGCGACCGCACAGGGCGCGCGCGACGTCGACGAGCATCCGCTGGTCGTCGAGAACCTCCGCAAGACGTTCGGCGGGATCACCGCCGTCGACGACGCGAGCTTCTCGGTCGCCGAGGGGACGCTCACCGGGCTGATCGGCCCGAACGGCGCCGGAAAGTCGACGACGTTCAACTGCATCACTGGCGTGCACGAGCCCACTTCCGGGCAGGTGACGTTCCGCGGAACGGACATCACCGGAATGGCGCCCCACGCCATCGCTCAACAGGGGCTCGTACGGACGTTCCAGATCGCCCGCGAGTTGCCGGAGATGACCGTGCTGGAGAACATGATGCTGGCGCCGAAAGGACAGGTCGGCGAACGGCTCACCAACGCGGTCGTGCCGGGACTGCGCGGCCGCGTCGTCGAACAGGAGGAGGAGCTCCTCGAACGGGCGTGGCGGCAACTGGAGTTCTTCGAGATCGACCACCTCGCCGAGGAGTACGCGGGCACGCTCTCGGGCGGTCAGCGCAAGTTGCTGGAGATGGCACGGGCGCTGATGACCGACCCGGAGATCGTGTTGCTCGACGAACCGCTCGCCGGCGTCAACCCGACGCTGGAGGAGAAGCTGCTCGACCGGATCCACGAGCTCCGCGAGCGCGGGAACACGTTCCTGCTCGTGGAACACGACATGGACGTCATCATGAACAACTGCGAACACGTCATCGTCATGCACCAGGGGTCGGTGCTCGCGGAGGGTACCCCCGAACAGATCACGAGCGACGAACGCGTCGTCGAGGCGTACCTCGGAGGCGACGTATGAGTGGTTCGGGACACGAACTGAGTGAGGATCCCGGTGAGTCGAGCGAGGCCGACCGAAGGGAGTCCGCGAAAGCCGTGGCCGACGGACCACCGATCGCCGCCGACGGGGGAACCGCGACCGGAAGTGCGGCTCGCGCTGACGACACGGCGCTCCCGGAGGACAGCCTGCTCCGCGTGCGAGATCTCGACGCCGGCTACGGCGACCTCCAGATCCTCACCGACGTGAACATGGACGTGGGCGACGGCGAGTACGTCACCATCGTCGGCCCGAACGGCGCCGGCAAATCGACCGTGATGAAGTCCGTGTTCGGGCTGACGTCGTACATGGGCGGCACCATCGAGTTCGCCGACACGCCGATCCACGGCCTCCAGCCCGAGGAGATCATCCACGAGGGGATCGGCTACGTGCCCCAGAACGACAACATCTTCGAGAGCCTCTCCGTGCGCGAGAACCTCGAGATGGGCGCGTACATCCTCGACGAGGTCCCCGAAGACCAGATCGAGTGGGTGTACGACCGCTTCCCGATCCTCCGCGAGCGGTCGGACCAGCGTGCCGGGACGATGTCCGGCGGGCAACGACAGATGCTCGCGATGGGGCGCGCGCTCATGCTCGATCCGGATCTGCTGCTGCTCGACGAGCCGAGCGCCGGGCTCGCGCCCGATCTGGTCCAGGAGATGTTCGATCGCATCGACCGCATCAACGACGAGGGCACCGCGATCCTCATGGTCGAGCAGAACGCCAAGCAGGCGCTGCGCCGCTGCGACCGCGGCTACGTCCTCGTCAACGGGGAGAACGCGTACGTCGACGCCGGCGACGCGCTGTTGAACGACGAACAGGTCCGCAAGGACTTCCTCGGCGGTTGATGTCCGCCCCGCGCTAAAGGCGGGTTTCCCCGTGGAACTTCGATAACGCCGTTTACGCCAGCGCGTAGCGGCCGCCCGATTTCTCGACGTGCCCGGCCTCCCGAAGCGTCTTCAGAATGGAGTACAGGGAGATCCGTTTCATCGACAGCCCGTCGCACAGGTTCTCCTCACAGACCGCGCCGTGGGTCGCGAGATACAGGTACACCAGCTTCGCCCGGGGAGAGGTGACCTCGTTCGGGAGCTGCGTCATCGGTGTCGCTTCGTCGACGTCGGCAGCCGCGGTGTCCGCGGCGTCCGCAGCGTCAGCGTGCGTGGTAGCCATCGTGGTTTCTCCGAATGCTTCGACACCCGTAAAACTGTGGTACGACGTTTGTCGAAACCATCTGAAGGTGCCTGAGGCGGTCGATATCCCCCCGATGAACGAATTACTCTCCTCCGAGTTACTGTGCAGCCGCCGGGTTGCGGTCCACAGTTTCGACTGCTGACGGCGAGACGGCCGGAGAAAACGGACGGGCGCGGTCGATCGACGCGGTCGCGGGACGACTCAGTACGAGCGGATCTTCGGTTCGTACTTCTTGTCCTCGCCCTCGAGGATGACCGGCTTGTACCAGAGTTCCGGCGTGCCGTCGTTCCACGACAGCATCGTGTGCTTGAGCCACTCCTCGTCGCGGCGTTCCTGATGCTCCGCGCGCCAGTGGGCGCCGCGGAACTCGTCGCGCGCGAGCGCGCCGAGGGTGATCGCCTCCGCCAGATCGAGGATGTTGCGCGTCTCCAGCGTCTGGATGAGGTCGGTGTTGAACGTGCGCGAGGGGTCCTTCACGAAGACGTCCTGATAGCGCTCGCGCGCCTCCGCGATGTCCTCGAGCGCCTGCTTGAGGCCCTCCTCCTCGCGGAAGACGTTCACCTGCTGGGTCATCGACTCCTGCACGTCGGAGCGGATCTCGGCGTGCTGGACGCCGTCCTCCTTCTCCATGAGCGACTGCACGCGTTCGCGCTCGCGGACGACCGCCCGCTCGACGATGTCGTGACCGTCGCCCGAACCGGTGTCGGCGGCCACTCCGCCGTCGGCGACCGCGTCGCCCTCGCCGCCCGCGGGTTCGACCTCGCCGGGCTGAACCGGCGTGTCGACCTCGCCGAGTTCGTACTCGCCGCGCTGGCCCGTCTCGATCTCGGCGGTGCCGAGGTCCTTGCCCGCGGCGTGGGCGCCCGCGCGCTTCCCGAAGACGATGAGCTCCGGCAGCGCGTTGCCGCCGAGGCGGTTCGAGCCGTGGACGGACGCGCAGGCACACTCGCCGGCCGCGTACAGCCCGCCGACGCACGTCTCGCCGTTCTCGTCGGTCTCGATGCCGCCCATCGCGTAGTGCTGGCCGGGCTTGACCGGCATCGGCTCCTCGAGGCCGTCGACGCCCTCGAAGTCCTTCGCGAGGTGGAGGATGTTCTCCAAGCGGTCGATGATGCGCTCCTCGCCGAGGTGGCGCATGTCGAGGTGGACGTACTCGTCGTCGATGCCGCGGCCCTCGCCGACCTCGCTCAGCTCCGCGCGGGCGACGACGTCGCGGGAGGCCAGCTCCCCGTCGTTGCTGGCGTAGCCGTACTCGAACATGAACCGCTCGCCCTCGGCGTTGTAGAGGATGCCTCCCTCGCCGCGGACGCCCTCGGAGATGAGCACGCCCGTGCTGGGCAGGCTCGTCGGGTGGAACTGGATGAACTCCATGTCCTCGATGGGGACGCCGGCGCGGTACGCCATCGCCACCCCGTCGCCGGTGTTGGCGACGGCGTTGGTGGTGTGATCGAACACCTGCCCGAGCCCGCCGGTCGCGAGGATGACGCCCTCCTTCGCGCGGAAGCCGGACAGCTCGCCGCTCTGGATGTCGTAGGCGACGACGCCGTGACAGGTGCGGTCCTCGGGGCGTTCCTCGTCGGTGACGGCGAGGTCAGAGACGTACCACTCGTCGTACACCGTGATGCCGCGCTTGACGAGCTGCTCGTACATCGTGTGGAGCAGCTGGTGACCCGTCTCCGCGCCCGCGTACGTCGTCCGGGGGAACGAGAGCCCGCCGAACGGTCGCTGGGAGACGCGGCCGTCCTCCTCGCGGGAGAACGCCATGCCCCAGTGTTCGAGCTGGATAACCTCCTTCGGAGAGTCCTTACAGAGCGTTTCGATGGCGGGGGCGTCGCCGAGGTAGTCCGACCCCTTCATCGTGTCGTAGGCGTGGTCCTCCCACGAGTCCCCCTCGCGCAGGGCCGCGTTGATGCCGCCCTCCGCGGCGCCGGTGTGACTGCGCACCGGGTGGAGCTTCGAGACGATGGCCACGTCCGCGCCTTCCTCCTGGGCGGCGATGGCAGCGCGGAGTCCCGCGCCGCCGGCGCCGACCACGATGACGTCGTGTTCGTACATGTGTCGTGTGTTGTGTCCGTGTTGCTGCGTTCGGTCGGTGTCGCTGCGTTCGATGGTCGTCCGTCCTCGCCGAACCCCCACGGTTCGTCGCTGGACTCGCTTGGGGTTCGGACTACTTCAATCGCGTGCCGGCTCGGGTGGCTGACCGGGGTGAGCCTACCAGAACTTCAGGTTGCTCTTGACGGCCTCCCGCTTGAGCTCCTGGATGTGCTCGGTCAGCGGGATGTCCTTCGGGCACACCTCGGTGCACGAGAACTGGGTCTGACACCGCCAGACGCCGTTCTCCTGCTCGAGGATGTTGAGCCGGTGCTGCTTGCGGTCCTCGCCCTCGCGTTCGTCCATGGCGAAGCGGTACGCCTTGTTGATCGCGGCGGGACCGAGGTACTCGTTGTTGCCCGCGGCGATGTTGCACGAGGACATACACGCGCCACACCAGATGCACCGCGTGGACATCTTCACCTTCTCGCGGTTCTCCCGCGTCTGGCGCTGCTCGTCCAACTCGCCGTCCGGGAGCTCGTCGGCGTCGAAGTACGGCTCGACCGCCTCCATCTGGTCGTAGAAGTGGTCCATGTCGACGACCAGGTCCTTCTCGACGTCCGCGTGCGGGAGCGGCTCGACGCGAACCGGCTGGTCGAGGTCGGACAGCTGCGTCTTGCAGCCGAGTCGCTGGCGGCCGTTGACGAACAGCGCGTCCGACCCGCAGATCGCCTGCCGGCAGGAGTGCCGGAACGTGAGCGAGGAGTCGAACGTGTCCCGGGCGTAGATGAGCGCGTCGAGGACCGTCATCCCCTTCTCGTACGGGACGTGGAAGTCGTCGAAGCGCGGCTCCTGCTTCCCCTCGACCTCGGGATCGAAGCGGAACACCTTGAGGTGGAAGGTGTCGTCGTCATCGTCGGCACGCTCGGCGGCCTCGCGCCGCGCGCGTTCCTCGCGGTCGGCGCGGGCCTCGGCCTTCTTGCGCATCCGCTCCTCCTGTGCGGGCGCGAGCGGTTCGCCGTGTTCGACCTCGGTCTCTGCCTCGGTTTCCGTCTCCGTCTCTGGAACTTGCGTGCTCATTGTCAGAAGGTGGGGAGGCCCGCCCAGGCGTTCGCGGTGCGGATCCCCTGCACGACGAGCACCAGGCTCGCCGCGATCAGCGTGTACTTGACGACCTGCTTCTTCGTGCCGGTCAGCCCTTGGTTCTCCAGCGCGTTATAGACGCCGTTGACGCCGTGGAACGTCGCGGTGATCAGGAACAGCACCATCAGCGAGTAGTAGGTGAGGTCCGTCATTCGCGCGCTCGAGGCGAGGAACGACACCTCGTCGGCGTGGTTGACGAAGTGGAGCAGGAAGAAGTGGAACGCGAGCACCACCACGAGGAACGCGGCGGTGATCCGCTGCCACAGCCACCGGCGTCCGCCCTTCTCGAACGAGGAGTAGCGCTCGGCCATCTCAGAACACCCCCGCGAGGAACGTCGGAACCGACGCCACGACGATGGCGCCCGTCAAGATCAACGACGCGTAGAAGCTCTTGTCTTGGCTTTCGAGACCGATCCCCAGGTCGACGAGCAGCAGGCGGCAGCCGTTCAGGATATGGAAGACGGCGACCGCGAGCAGCCCGACCTCGAGGATTCGAACGACCAGCAGACTCTCCAACGCGACGATGACGGTGGTGTACACGTCACTTTCGGTCGCGATGGCCTGCGTCTGTCCGGCCGCGGAGATGGCGGTACTCAGCACGGCGATGTGGGTGAACAGGTATCCCACGAGCACCCAGCCCGTGAACTTGTGGAACACCCATGCCCACATCCCCGCCGAGAACTCCCGCCACCGGCCGAAGTCCTCGACGAGACCCCTGTCATACGACTGGCTCATACGTCTGTCGCTCCGGCCTATGGGGGTATAGTAGTTACGTGACGCACCCGCACGCCGACGCGACGGATCGGCGTCGGTTCACTCCCGTCCCCGACAACGGAGCGCGTTGGGAGGCCGTGTACGTGCCGTATTCGTGGCTCGGCGAACATGTCCGACTGCGTGACTATTTTGTCGGCGTGACCCGCACGGCCGACAGTGACCGATCGCCCGACCGATCGCGCAGTCGACGCGTTCTCCTTCCTCGGCGACGGCCTTCGGCTGTCGATCCTCCGCGCCCTCGCCGACCGCGAGGCGCGTGCCGGCCCCCGAACCGACCCGATGGCGTACAGCGATCTCCGCCGTGCAGTCGGCGAGCGCGACAGCGGGAAGTTCAGCTACCACCTCGGGAAGCTCACCGGGCGGTTCGTCGAGAAGACGTCGGGGGGCTATCGGCTGCTCGAACCGGGACGGGAGACCGTCCGGCTGCTGGAGCGCGGCGTCGTCGACGGGGACGCGGAGCTTGAGGCCGAACCGGTCGACGCACGGTGCCCCCGCTGTGGCGACGACGTGCACGTGATCTACGCCGACCATCACCTGTTCACCTGTTGTTCGGCATGTGAGGGCCTCTTCGGTGCCGACGAGTGCCCGTCGGGCACGCTCACGGGGATCGTCCTTCCGCCGACGATCGTCGAGCGGTTGGATCCCACCCCGCTGTTCCACCGCGCTCATCGGGTGTTCGAACGCCGACTGCGACCCATGATCGACGGGATCTGTCTGGAGTGCGGAGGGACCGTCGACGGCCGGCTCAGCCGGTGCCCCGACCACGACTCGGATGGGATCTGCTCCGACTGCCACACCGCGTATCCCGTCCTCGCGGAGCTCGTGTGCGGGACGTGTGGTCGCGGCCGCGTAACCCACCCCCTGTTCGGAAACCCCGGTGCGGACGGCGTCGACGCTCGCCGCGGTCCGAGCGGTGGGCGGACGGCGTCGGGAACGGACGCCGTGGGCGGGGGTGCGGACCCGGACGACGGCTCCGCCGAGTGCACCGTCGAGGGCGATTCCGCCTGGCGACGGTTCGGCGCGTTCCTCGGGTGGTCGGCGGCGCCGCGGGGAGACGGGGCCGTCGCCCTCGAACCGCCGGAGGGAGGGCGCCGAGTCGTCGTCGCTCCCGATCTGCGCGTCGTCGAGTGACCCGGCCCGATCAGCGACGCCACCGGCCGACCGCCTCAAGCCGGGTCAGCCGACCGTCCCGGACGGGCTCTGCTCGAGTTCGACGACCCGTCGGGTCCGATCGTCGAGTTCGACGAGGTGACACAGCGGGTTTCCGGGGTACACCACCGGGTTCTCGAGGACGCCGACGAGGAGTCCGGTAAACGGTGCTTCGATGGCGACGTTGTCGTCCTTGAACGGGTTCGTGATGGTACAGACCGTGTCCCCTTCGTGGACCAGCGAGCCCCGTTCGAAGTGCATGTCGACCATTCCGCCGCCGTCGGCTCTGAGCCACGTCTTTTCGCGCTCGTCCGTGATCACGGTCCGCCAGCCGGGCCATCGGACCTGCTCGGCCTCGAGCATCCCGTACTCCGCGAACGTCGAGCGGACCCCCGAGAGCGCCTCGTCGATCAGCGCCCGCTGGAAGCGGTGTGCCTCGCCCATCTCGACGGTGATCGCCGGGATGCCGTCGGTCACCGCCTCGGTTCGGAGCATCCCGGAGGAGCCCTCGCTGTCGATGATGACGTTCGTCCCGTACGCGCGGGCGAGGCGGGCGGCGTCGGAGTCACCCATGTCGGCGCGGGCGTGGATCATGTTGGTTCGCCCCCGCGTCGACGTGTGGAAGTCCAGTCCGAAGTCGCACGGGTCGATGAAGTTCGTGTAGATGCGCGCGGCCATCCGCTTCGCGCTCGTCGAGTCGGCCGAGCCGGGGAACGAGCGGTTCAGGTCGCGGTCGTACACCGGCAGGTAGCGCTGTTGTGCGAGAAAGCCCGGAACGTTCAACACGGGCAGACAGATGAGCGTGCCCGCCAAGTCCGCCAGATCCCACTCGTGGGCCACCTCCCTGACGACCTCGATCCCGTTGAGTTCGTCCCCGTGGGCGGCCGCAGAGAGGAACGCGGTCGGGCCCGGTCGCTCGCCGTTGATGATCGTCACCGGGATCCGGACGGGGTCGCCGAGATACGTCTCCGACACCACGAACCGGATGTTCTGTCGCTCTCCCGGGTCCACCCGGCCCCCGTTGTACGTGAAGACGTCGGCACCAGTCATGATCGCCGGTGTGGGACCGAGCGTGATAAACTACCGCGTCGGCGGCGGACCGGCGGCCGAAGTCTCGTCGTGGGTACGCCACCGTCGCCGCGTTGTACACCGTTGGATCGCTCCTCAGACCCTCTCTGTGGTGTCCGTGTCTCGGATTCGCACGCGGTTCGCCCGACCGGGACACATTTGATGCCCCCGACGAGTCAACCTGTATGACTGAAGATTCGGTACGCGTCGGGGTGCTCTCCCTCCACACGAGCAAGGAAACGAAGGCGATCTGTAACGCCATCGAGGCGCTGGGCCACGAGCCGGAGTGGCTCCGTCGTGAGAACGCGGCCGTCAGTATCGAGGACGGCGAGGTCGCGATCGAGCCGGACGTCGACGTGGTCGCCAACCGAATGCTGCTGTCGAACATCGAGCAGCCGGCGGAGGGGCTCGGCCTCGCGCACACCTTCGGCCGCGCACGGCCGATCCTCAACGACCCCTCCGCCGTGCTCACGGCGATGCACAAGTTCGCCTCCGCCGTCGCGCTGGCGGAGGACGGCGTCCGCGTCCCGGACGCGCTGCTCGCGCTGTCGAACGACCGGCTCAACGACGGTCGCGACCGGTTCGGGGCCGAGGGCGTGTACAAGACGGCTATCGGCACCCACGGCGGCGGTACGTGGAAGATCGATCTCGACGAGCCGGTCAACCCGATGGTCGGGAACCGGCAGGCGTTCCTGCAGGAGCTCATCGACCGCGACGACTCGCGACACCACGACACCCGCGTGTACGTCGTCGGCGGCGAGATCGTCGCCGCGATGAACCGCTACGCCCCGGACGGCGACTGGCGCACCAACGTCGCGCTCGGCGGCGACGTGGAGGACGCCACGGCGTCGCTTGACGAGGAGGCGGAGGCCATGGCGCTGCGGGCGGCCGAAACGGTCGGGCTCGATTACGCCGGCGTCGACCTCGTGCAGGGGTACGACGGCTGGTACGTCCTCGAAGTCAACCCCACCGCCGGGTTCAAGGGGCTGTTCGCGGCCAGCGGCCGCTCGCCGGCGCCGCACATCGCCCGGCTCGCCATCGAGCGCGGCGGCGGCAGCGTCGACGACGAGCGAGTCGAGGAGCTGTCGGCGGTGCTCGACGACTCGACGCCCGCGTGTATGCCCGCAGAGCGCCTGATAAACGACGGGCAGATCCCGATCATCGGGTACATCGAGGAGGTCAACGTCGCCGGGACGCAGGGGGCGACGCAGGCGTACGCGAAGTCCGACACCGGCGCGACGCGCTCGTCGATCGACACGAAGCTGGCCGCGGAGATCGGCGCCGGGCCGATCAAGAGCATGACCCGGATCAAGTCCGGCTCGATGAAGTCCGGGAAGGCCCGGCCGGTCGTCGACCTCGTCGTCGGTATCGGCGGCGAACAGCACACCGTCACCGCCAGCGTCGAGGACCGCTCACACATGGAGTACCCGCTGCTCCTCGGGCGTGACATCCTCCAACACTACCGCGTCGACGTGCAGCGCCGCGCCGACGAGGGCCGGAACCCCGAAAGCGACGAGGAGGAAGAGGAGGGCCTCGAGGAATAGCACGCGGCAGCGACTCACACGCCCCGGACAGGCCGGACTGCTTTTCCCTCTCGGGTCACCACAGTAAGACATGGGCTTTGGGAGCTACGACGAATCCGAGCAGGAACGTCAGCAGAACGACGGCGCCGACGCCGCCGACGGGTCGACCGTCGACGCCCACGAGAACGACCACGAGGGCGAGGCGAGCTTCGAGGCGGGCGCCTCGACCGACGACTTGGTCTCGCAGCTGCAGACGATGAAGGACGACGACGAAGACGAAGAGTAATCCCAGTCCCGAACGGAGTCGGAGCGGTTCGGATCGGCGCGTGATCGACGGCCATCGATCGCCACGCAGCGTCGCCTGATTTTCGCTGCCCTCGATACGTAGATGCGTCCGTCCGGACACAAGGTGAGAATATCGTTCCTGAAACTCGGCGGCGAAGGTATATCAACGCGCTTGGCGCCGATCTGGGTATACCCGATCCGCCGTCGCGGACGGGTCGGAACGACACACAATGTTCGAATTCATCACGGACGAGGAAGAGCGCGGGCAAGTTGGTATCGGGACGCTCATCGTGTTCATCGCGATGGTGCTGGTGGCGGCGATCGCCGCCGGCGTCCTCATCAACACCGCCGGCTTCCTCCAGAGCAAGTCACAGGAAACCGGACAACAGAGTAGTAAACAGGTCAGCGATCGCGTGCAGGAAGTCGCCACCGTCGGTAACGTCACTGATTCCGGCACGATCGACATCGTGAACGTGACGGTGACGCAGGCGCCCGGCGCCGGCGAGATCGATATTCAAAACGCGACGGTCACCTGGATCGGCCCGAGCGGGACGAACCAGCTGACGTCGACGACGCAGAACTATACTGCCGGGGGCGGCCCGAGTGCTGACGAGTTCTCCTACATCGCCGTGAAGGACTCGGACGGATCGGACAACGTCCTCAACGACGCCGACGACCGCCTGAACCTCGTGTTCGACACCACCGCAATCAACGGTGAGCTCAACGAGGGCCAGGAGGTCACGATCAAGATCAACACGATGGCCGGCGCGACGACGAGCATCCGCTTCACCGTCCCCGAGTCGCTCGGGAACAAGCAGGCCGTCGAGCTATAAGCCGGCTCCCACCCTTCTGTTTCACACCGTACGACGTCGAACAGCGGTGCGTTCAACGCGGTGTACGTCGTCGCGGAACCGGCGCTAGTCCTCGCCGACGACCTCGTCCACGCTCGCGGCGATGTCCTCCTTCGCACGCCACAGATACAGCGACGCGTAGCTGCGGTGCGGCGCCCAGCGTTCGGCCTCCTCGACCATCTCCGCGCGGCTCATCTCGCGGCCGTACAGCTCCTCCATTCCCTTTCTGATCCCCAGGTCGCCGACGGGAAACACGTCCGGTCGCCCGAGCGAGAACAACAGTTGCATGTTCGCGGTCCACTCGCCGACGCCGGTGATCGCGGTCAGTTCCTCGCGCATCTCCCCGTCGCTCATCGCGGCGAACGCCTCTCGATCCCAGTCGTTTTCGGCGAACGCCTCCGCGACGTTGCCGACGTATCGCGTCTTCTGGCGAGAGAGGCCGGCGCCCTTCAGCGTCTCCTCGTCGGCCGCGAGCAGTCCCTCGGGCGTCACCTCCACTGCCTCGAACAGGCGTTCACGCGTCGCCGCCGCGGACGCCATCGACACCTGCTGGCGGAGGATCGACACGACGAGCCGTTCGAACGGGTCCGCGGCGGGATCGATCGTGAGCGGGCCATGGCGGTCGACGACCGGACCGAGCAGGTCGTCCCCCCGGAGCGCCTCCAGCGCCTCGCGGTCGGCCGGGTCGAGATCGTCGAACGCGTCTGCGTCCCCGTCGACTGGCATACCCCGTGTTGGGGCCCCAAGCGAGAAACGACTTTCGGGGGCCGAACGGCGCGGAGGAGGAGCGTCGGCGACACCGCGAGCAACTCCGGAAAACTGGTGTCGTGTTTGCGTCGCGGCGGAGGGAAACGTTGAATCGGCGGGACTCCGACGCGACGCACATGGACGTTGATGACGTAGAGACGGTCGCGGTGCTGGGCGCAGGGAACATGGGTCACGGGATCGCGGAGGTCGCCGCGCTCGCCGGGTTCGACGTGAACCTTCGGGACATCAACGAGGAGTTCGTACAGAACGGCTACGACCAGATCGAGTGGTCGCTCGGCAAGCTCGCCGAGAAGGACCAGATATCCGAGGGCGACGCCGAGGCGGCGCTCGACCGCGTGACGGCCGTCGTCCCCGTCGAGGACGCCGTGGCCGACGCCGACCTCGTGATCGAGGCGGTGCCCGAGAAGATGGACATCAAGAAGGACGTGTACGCGGAGGTCGAGGAGCACGCGCCCGACCACACCGTGTTCGCCTCGAACACGTCCAGTCTCTCTATCACGGAGCTGTCGGAGGTGACCGACCGCGAGGAGCGCTTCTGCGGGATGCACTTCTTCAACCCGCCGGTGCGCATGCAGCTCGTCGAGGTCATCTCGGGCGCGCACACCGCCGACGAGACGATGGATCTCGTCGAGGACGTCGCCGAGCGGATGGGCAAGACCGCGGTCCGCGTCCGGAAGGACTCGCCCGGCTTCATCGTCAATCGCGTGCTCGTCCCCCTGATGAACGAGGCGGCGTGGCTCGTCCACGAGGGCGAGGCGACCGTCGAGTCGGTCGACTCGACGACGAAGTACGACATGGGCCTCCCGATGGGGAGCTTCGAGCTGGCCGACCAGGTCGGCATCGACGTGGGCGTCCACGTGCTCGAATACATGCACGAGGTGCTCGGCGACGCCTACGAGCCGTGTCCGCTCCTGACCGAGAAGGTCGACAACGAGAACCTGGGCAAGAAGACCGGAACGGGGTTCTACGACTACGATGACGGCCCCGGCGCGGAGATCCCCTCCGACGAGGTGGACGAGGACGTCAAGCACGCCCTGCTGGCGGTGATGGCCAACGAGGTCGCCGGCCTGATCGGCAACGACGTCGCCGACGCCGGCGACATCGACCAGGCGGTGAAGCTCGGTGCGGGCTTCCCCGACGGTCCCGCGAAGATGGCGGACGCGATCGGTCTCGACGCGCTGCTCTCGACGCTCGAGGGGCGCCACGAGGAGACGGGCGCTGAGCGATACGAGGCGGTCGACTACCTCCGCGAACTCGTCGACGAGGGTCGCGGTTTCTACGGCGGTACGGACGGCGAGGAGGACGGCGTCGACTTCGAGACGATCCGCATCGAGCGGGAGGGCCGCGTCGGCCATATCGTTCTCGACCGACCGCACCGGATGAACACGATCTCCGGCGAGCTGCTGGACGAACTCGGCGTCGCGATCGAGGAGCTGGAGGCCGACGACGACGTGCGCGCGGTGCTGGTCACCGGCGAGGGCGAGCGCGCCTTCTCCGCCGGCGCCGACGTGCAGAGCATGGCCGCCGGCGGCGGCGACCCCCTGCAGTCGGTCGAGCTCTCCCGGAAGGGCCAGTCGACGTTCGGGAAGTTCGAGTCCTCGGACCTCCCGGTCGTCGCCGGCATCGACGGCTACTGTCTCGGCGGCGGCATGGAGTTCGCCACCTGCGCGGACCTGCGGGTCGCCTCCGAGCGCTCCGAGTTGGGCCAGCCCGAGCACAACCTCGGCCTGCTGCCCGGCTGGGGCGGCACCCAGCGCCTGCGGCACATCGTCGGCGAGGGGCGCGCCAAGGAGATCATCTTCACCGCCGACCGCTACGAGGCGGAGACGATGGCCGACTACGGCTTCATCAACGAGCTCGTCGCCAACGACGAACTCGAGGAGCGGGCGATGGAGCTGGCGCAGGATCTGGCCGGCGGTCCGCCGGTCGCCCAGCGCTACACGAAGCGCGCGATGCTCGCAGGACGTGACGACACCGACGCCGGACTGGAGATCGAGGCGCAGGCGTTCGGCCAGCTGATGAACACCGACGACCTCATGGAGGGCGTGATGGCGTTCATGTCGGACGAGGACCCGGAGTTCGAAGGGAAGTAAGCGAGACCGAGTGAGCGGAGCGAACGAGGTCTCGGACGGGCGGCGGAGCGGTCCTGTGCCGCTCCGCCCAGTAGATCGGTGAGACGACCGAGACCGCCGATCTCGTGAACGGTCCGAACGACCCTACGCCAGTTTGAACGCCCGGATCGTGTCCCGTTCCGTCGGCTCCTTCACGACCTGCACGCCGCCCAGCTCGGAGAACACGTTCCTCCAGTTGCGGTGGTACAGGGGGAACTCGTCGTCGACGTAGCTCACCTCGGCGCCCTCGCGGCCACGATCGGCCCCGTTCCCCTCGTTTTCGGCGACGACGAGCAGGTCCCCGCAGACGCGCACGACCTCCTCGAACACCCACGTGTCGTCGGGGTGGACGTGCTGGAGCGTCTCGACGGAGTACACCGCGTCGAACTCGTCGTCGTCGAACTCCGGAAGCAGGTCCTCGATGGCTCCTGTGTGGAACTCGCCGGTCTCCGCGAGCGCCGAGAAGGACTCGTCCATCACCTCGAACGACTCGTCGTTGATGTCGATGCCGACGAGGCGATCGAATCCGTTGCGTCGCAGGTGTTCGAGGTGGCGACCCGAGCCGCAGCCGAGTTCGAGCACTCGCCCGTCCGTGCCGACGTAGAACTCGACCGCCGACCGGATCGCCTCGCTCACTTCGTCGGGTCCCTTCTCCGCGTAGTAGCGCGGGGAGAACTTCCCCTCGCGCTCGGCCCAGTCCTCACGGACCTCGTCGGGGTTCATAGCCGCCGGAACGGACTCCGGGCGTAAACCTCCGCCGGAGTCGGCGGCGGGGCAACCACGGTTCGCGTCGTTCACACGCTGTCCGCGGCGAGTCACCCGCGGACCGCGGCGACTCACTCCTCGCGGCGCTCCCGGTAGTCCGGCAGGAAGTCGTCCTGCAGCACCGCCCCCCGCCCGCCGTCGACCGTGAGGCTCGCGCCGGTGACGAACCCCGCCTCGTCGCTGGCGAGGAACGCGACCGCCGCGGCGACGTCCTCGGGGACGCCGATCCGGCCGGTGGGGTGGATGCTCGCGAGCTCCTCGCGGCGCTCGTCGTCCATGTCGGCGGTGGTTCGGTCGATGGCGACCCAGCCGGGGTTCACGGTGTTGACGCGCACGTCGGGGCCGAAGTCGATCGCCATCGAGCGGGTCATCCCGTTGATGCCGGCCTTGACGGCGTTGTACGGGAAGATGCTCGGCGTCGTCGCGAACGCGTGGTTGCTCGACATGTTGACGATGGCGCCCCCGTCCATGTGCTCGCGGGCGTGCTTCGCGCAGAGCCAGTACGAGCGGAAGTCGGTCTCGAGGACGAAGTTCCAGTCGTCCATCTCGGCCTCGTCGGCGGCGGTGTACGTCTCGACGCCGGCGTTGTTGACGAGCACGTCGAGGCGGCCGAACTCCTCGGCGGTCGCCTCGAACAGCGCCGCGATGTCGTCGGGGTCGCGCATGTCCGCGCGGACGAAGACGGCCTCGCCGCCCGAGTCCTCGATGTCGGCGACGGTCTCGGCGCCGGCGTCCTCGCTGCGCCCGGTGACGACCACCCGTGCACCCTCGGCCGCGAGACGCCGCGCGACGCCGGCCCCGATGCCGCGGGTGGAGCCGGTGACGACGGCGACGCTGTTCTCGTAGCGGTTCCGGGGCCGGAGTTCGTCGATGGCGGAGGTGTCGAAGCTGGTCATTCGTTCGTCGTGTCTCGGTCGGGTGACTTGATGCTTGGTTCGCGATCAGCGTTCGTCGGTGATGGGGGCGACGCGAGTACCGCGACGACGACCGCGAAAGGCCCACCCGAATCTCGGACGGGGCATCGTCGCCGGCGGCTGTCGGGCGTCGTCGCCCCGGACGACCCCCGTACTGCGGCGGGCGGTCGGGGATCGTCGTTCGTTGCTAGCTCGACTGTCGCCGCCGGGTTACCACTCGGCGACGCTCCCGTCCGGGCGGCGCCAGACTGGGTTGTGCCAGTCGTCGTGGCCGTCGCGTTCCTCGAGTACGCCCTCGTCGACCTCGATACCCAAGCCCGGGCCGTCCGGCACCGGAACGAAGCCGTCCTCGTACTCGAACACCGACGGGTCCGCGAGGTAGTCGAGCACGTCGCTCGTCTCGTTGTAGTGGATGTCGAGGCTCTGCTCCTGGATGAGCGCGTTCGGCGCGACGGCGTCCAGTTGCAGACACGACGCCAGTGCGACGGGCCCGAGCGGACAGTGGGGGGCGACCGACACGTCGTAGGCGCCGGCCATCGACGCGATCCGGTGACACTCGGTGATGCCGCCCGCGTGGCTCAGATCCGGCTGGATCACGTCGACGGCGTTCGCCTCCAGAATCTGCTTGAAGTCACTGCGGTGGAACATCCGCTCCCCCGTCGCGATCGGGGTGGACGTGCTCGCGGCGATGTCGGCGAGCGCGTCGTTGTGCTCGGGGAGCACCGGCTCCTCGATGAAGAACGGGTCGTGGGGTTCGAGCGCCGCGGCGAGCTGTTTGGCGACGGTCTTGCTCGCCCGGCCGTGGAAGTCGACGCCGATGTCGACTTCGGGCCCCACGGCCTCGCGGACCGTCCGGAGGCGCTCGGCCGCCTGTTCGATCGTGTCGGGCGACTCGACGCGCTCCAGCTCCGGCGTCGCGTTCATCTTCAGCGCGGTGAAGCCCGCGTCGACCTTCTCGGCGGCCGCCTCCGCGACGCCCGCCGGGCGGTCGCCGCCGACCCACTGGTACACCCTGACGCGCTCGCGGACCGGCCCCCCCAGAAGCTCGTGGACCGGCGCGCCGAGGTGCTTCCCCTTCAGGTCCCACAGCGCCTGGTCGATCCCCGCGATGGCGGACATGAGGACCGGGCCGCCGCGGTAGAACCCACCGCGGTACAGTCGCTCCCAGTGGTCCGCGACGGGGGCGGGGTCCTCGCCGATCAGGTACTCCTCGACGAGTTCCTCGACGGCGCCGCGGACCGTCCGCGCGCGCCCTTCCACCACCGGCTCGCCCCAGCCGACGGAGCCGTCGGCACACTCCAGCTTCAAGAAGAGCCACCGTGGCGCCACCGCGTACAGATCGTAGTCGACGATCGCTGTCATACTCGCGTGTCCCGGTCGGTCCGCAAAAGTTCACAGGTGTCGCGTCCGCGGTCACAGGTGTCGCGTCCGCGGGCGCCGTGGGCATCCGCCGGCGTCTCACGCCCCCAGCCTTACCGGAGTTCGACCGTCAGCGTCTCGCGAACGCCGCGATCGAGACGGCGGTACCGCGGCGACGCGCCGGACCGATCCACGTCGAACACGCGCAGCGAGACGACGAGGCGCCCCGCGTCCGGTACCGTCGCCCGGACCACCGGTCCCGTCGCGGTCACGACGAGGTACGGCGGCGCGGCGACCGGCGACGCGGGGAGTCCGACTCCGAGCGCGTCCGCGCCGGTCGCGAGCAGCCCGGGGAGGTGTTCGAGCGCGCCCGCGGCGGCGAGCGCCTCCCGCATCGCGGGGACGACGGCGTCGCGGTCGGCTGTCGCGGGTCGCCTTTCGGGGGCCACGGAGTCGTTCCATCGCTCGGCCACCGCGTCGGCGACGCCGTCGACGGCGTCGAGCAGCGGGCCGTGTTCGGCCAGCAGTCGCTCGCGGACGGCGGCTTCGAGATCGGTGTCGCGGCTGTCGGCTGTCACGGTCGTCCAGTCACCCGACGGTCCGGTCGGCGCCGCCTCCCGTAAGCGCATCGGGGAACCGAAGCGGGACGCCGCGTCGGCGGCCGCCACCGACCGCTTTTTGCCCCGGCGACGCTGACTCCGGGGCATGAGCATGAGCACGGACGAGGTCGAGGCGGCCATCGAGGCCGGCATTCCGGACTGCGAGGCGACCGTCACGACGCCCCGAGTCCCCGACGAGGAGCACGAGGACGCCCACTTCGCCGCGGTCGTCGTCTCGCCCGCCTTCGAGGGGAAGTCGCTCGTCCAGCAGCACGAGTTGGTGTACGACGCCGTCGGCGACGCGATGACTCGGGAGGTACACGCCCTGGAGATCAAGACGTACACGCCCGAGGAGTACGAGAAACACGGAGAATAGGTCTCGGTAACTCTTCCATCGATCGGCGGCCGACGCTACTCCGGTTCGGTACCGAGGCTCCGCACGTCATCGCCGACGCGGAGCGTTCCGTCCACGGTTCCCTCGGGGACGACCGTGTTCACCATCAGCCGGAAGGCGTGGTCGAACCGTCCGCCGCCGCTCCAGTCGGGCATCGTCTCCTCGCGCCTGCGGATGAACCGCGTCCGAAAGCCGTCGAACTCCGCACCCGTGTCGGGGTCTCGCGAGGGGACGACGCAGCGCTGGCAGGGGTTCACCCCGAGCAGCTCGGCGCCGCCGACGCGGAAGCGAACCCGCTCGCCGGGCTCGGCGACGAGTCGGTCCTCGACGAACGGCTCATCGCTCGCGAGTTCGACGTTCGCGCGGAGGCGCCGGCGCATCGAGTCGACGCCCACGCCGTCGAACCACGAGGAGACCTCGCGGAGCGTTCCACTCGACACCACCGTCGGTCCCGTAAGCTCCGTGTCGTCCGGATAGCCGCCAGTTCGCTCGCCGATCAGTTCCACCTCGTAGCCCAGGAACGCGCCGATCCACGACGCGATCCCCTCGCGCTCACGGGGATCGTCGAGGTCGAACGTCGCGGGCGCGGGAGCGTCGGCGTCGTGCGGGGCCGCAAGCGAGACGGTCCGCGCGTCGAGGGCGAACTCCGCGGACACGCGGTGGATCCGTCGTTCGTTCTTTCCGTTCACGTAGTCGCCGTCGCCGTCGATCAGTGCGAACTCCCGATCCCGCGAGAGTCCCCCTCCCGACGCCAATGCCGCGGCGTCCACGTCGACTCCGTCGAGCGACTTGATCGGGAACACGCGGATCCGATCGAGCGTCGTCGCGAGCGCGTCCTCGGTCATCGGTTCGCCTACGACGCCGTCGCCGTTGAATCGATCGGTCGGCGACGACGCTGCCGACGGTCTCATCGACACGGCGTCGCCGCTGTCGCCGTCCACGGGGCAGAGTTCGGGAAAACGGGAACCGAGTCGGACCGCGACGCGGTCGGCGGGTCGGGGTCGCGTTACTCCTCGTCCGAGTCGTCGCCGTCACCGTCCGCGTCCTCGTCCTCGTCGCCGGTCAGATCGAGGCTCTCGACGAGATCGTGTATCTCGTCGGCCGTGAAGGCGGTGTAGCCGTCGTCCGAGACCGTCGCGAGCGAGACGTCGTCAGCGGTGAGCTCGTCGTTGATCCCGAACAGGGCACGCAGCGCGAGGCCGATCCCGTCGTCGAGCGTGAGGTCCTCGCTCCACTCGTCCTCCAGCAGCTCCTGGATCTCCTGTCGGGAGCCGCCGATGGCGGTCGCCTTCCACTCGTGGGGCGTCCCCGAGGGGTCGGCGCCGAACAGGCGCGGGCGACCGTCCTCGAAGCCGCCGATGAGGAGGGCGGCGCCGTACGGACGCGTTCCGCCGCGCTGGGTGTTCTCCTGGATGTGGTCGGTGATGTACTTCGTCAGCGTCTCGACGCCGACCGGTTCGCGGTAGCGCAGGCGGTTGCCCTGCGCCATCCGGCGGGCGTGGTCGATGAGCTGACGGGCGTCGGCCACGTGGCCGGCGCTGGCGGTGCCGACGTGGTCGTCGAGCTTGTGGAGCTTCTCGATGGACTCCGACTCCATCAGGCTGGAGGACGCCTGCGCCTGCGCGGCGAGGACGACGCCCTCGCTCGTCCTGACGCCGACGGAGGGCGCGCCGCGCGAGACTGCCTCGCGGGCGTACTCGACCTGGTAGATCCGGCCGTCCGGGGAGAACAGCGACGTACCGCGGTCGTACGCCTGCTGGTCGTTCCCCCTCATCGGTCATCACCGACGTGAATCGTCGTCGCGAGTGCGGTCATCGCTGCACGGTATGGGTCCACGCCGGAAAAAGCCTCCCTAAACGGAGTTTTAGCGGGCGGAGAGAAACCTCGCGACGTGGCCGCCGAATCGACAGTACGGGACCGCCGGTCGGGCTTCCCGCCGACTCGACCACCCGGCGACTCGCCGGGCCACACACACGACGGAGGTGAACCCGGCCGGTGGCGGAGGCAGACGCGAGCGCTGGCGGAGCTACCCCCCGCACGAGGCGTCTGTCGAATACACGTACTTATCCCACTCGGTCACCTATCCGTCGCTATGAGCGACGACACCAAAAACCGGAAGCCCCTCAGAATGCCCGACGACAACCAAGTGTTCGCCACCGTCACCGACATGCTCGGCGGCCGGCGCGTCACGCTCCGCTGTGCCGACGGCAAGGAGCGAATGGGCCGGATCCCCGGCCGGATGCGCTTCCGAACGTGGGTCAAGGAGGGCGACATCATCATCGCGGAGCCGTGGGACTGGCAGGACGAGAAGGCCGAGGTCGTCTGGCGCTACGAGTCCGACGACGCCCAGCAGCTCCGCGAGGAAGGCCACATCTGAGAGACGGCGGCGTCCGATTTTCAGGCCGCGTCCGGCCCGTCGATCACCCGTACAGGGTCCACCCCGCGCTCGACTAGCTCCGCCTCGATTCGCTCCACTCGGGGAGCGATCACGTCCGGCCGATGGCTGTCGGTACCGACCGCGACGGCGACCCCGTGGTCGGCCAGCGCGTCGAGAAAGTCCGACGAGGGATGGAACTCGCCGTACTCGTCGAGCACGCGCCCGGCGTTCAGTTCGGGAACGGTCCGCGAGTCCGCGAACGCCGCGGCCGCACGCTCGTAGTGCTCTCGGGTCGCGACCCCGCGTAGGGCGGGATTGCGCTCCACGAGGTCCGGGTGCGCCGCGATCGCGAACAGCTCCGACTCCGCGAGCGCAACCAGCTTCTCGAAGTACTCGTCGACGAGGACGCGTCGCTCCCGCTCGGACTTGTCCGCGAAGTAGTCGCGGACGTGGACGTTCACGTTCTCCAGGTCGTGAACGCTCCCGATCGCGTAGTCGAACCCAGCCTCGTCGAGGAACGACGCGATCGCCGCCTCGTCGCGGGGCTCGTAGTCCAACTCCACCGCGTCGAACAGGTGCACGTCGACGCGGTCGCGGAGGCGCTCGATCGCGTCGCGGCGGCGCTCGTAGGTGAGATCGAGGTTGAACCCCATCTCGCGACGGTAGCGGTCCTCGGCCGGCTCCTCCGAGACGACGCAGTGGTCGGCGATGCCGATCCCGGACAGCCCCGCCTCCGCGGCCGCCGTCGCCATGAACTCGATGAAGTACCCGTCCGAGTACGTCGAGTGGACGTGGTAGTCGTGGTGCACGACGGGCCCGAGGGCGGCCCCCCTCACGAACCTTCGGGAACCGTGCCACCGCGTCCCAGTACCGACGGACAGCATCCACCCACTGACGGCGACGGAGGCTATCCCGAGCACCCACGCGCCTGTCGCGGTTCCCCGATCGTCCGGCCTTCAGCCGTCGGAGTCGGTAACGGTGTCGACCGAGTCCCGGAGATCGATCCCGGCGAGCGCGTCAGCGAGTGCGGTGTGATCGCCCGGCGCATCGAGTTCGTTCAGCCAGCGCGCGGGGACCGCATCCGCGCCGAAGCGCGCCCCCGCGACCGCGCCGGCGACCGCGCCGAGCGCGCTCGCGTTCCCGCCGCGGCTCACCGCCGAGACGATCGCCGCCTCCGCGTCGCTCGCGGCGACCGCCTCGTGGAGCGCGGTCTCGAACGCCGCCGATCGGCCGCCGCCGGGGTCGATGGAGACGGCGCCGCGGTCGCCGACGACCGACAGCGTCTCCCGCAGGGCGACCGGCGCGCCGCGCGACACGGCGACGGTCATCGCCGTCGACACCGCGTCCTCGACGGACTCGCCGTCGACGAGTTCGCCGACGATCATCGCGAGCGCGGCGGACGGCTCCGCCGCGCCGGTCCCGACGGCCGTCCCGGCCGCGGCGGCGTCCTCGGCGACCGCCCCCGCCCGGTCACCCGCGTCCCCCGCGAGGAGGCCGTACGGGACGGCGGCGAGAGGCGAGACGGCGCCGGTCGTCGGCGCGGGGTCCGACGGGGAAGTCGACGAGGCGTGGTCGGCTCGGTCGAGCAGTCGGCCGGCCGACGCGACGGCTGCGGCCGTGGGGTCGGTGGTCGTCCCGGCACGGCGACCGTCGGCGCCGAGCATCTCGGTTACGCGGCCGTAGCGGTCCCGAACGGCGGCCGCAGTGTCGCCGGCGACGGGCCGGCCGAGGGCGTCGCCGCAGGCCAGTCCGAGCAGGCTCCCGCGGGCGCGGTCGCGACGATCGACGGGTGGGTCCGTCGCCGTCGGCGGTCCGGTGTCGGGATCAGTCATGGGCGGTGGATCGGGTCGCCGGAGACACAACGGTGTCGGTGTCGGGCGAACGGTTCCTCAGGCGAACTCGACGAGCGTCCCCTCGTACCGGCAGTCCTCGAGGGCGTGTTTCGCCGCGAAGCCGGCCTCGTGGGGCGTCGCGCCCGAGCCGACGCCGACCTTGAGCTGGACGTCGGCGTCCGCGGCGACGTGATCGATGGCGCCCATGTAGTCGTCGTGCGAGAGGTCCGGACACGCCGCGATGACGTTGTCGCCGCCGACGAAGAAGGAGAGCGCGCCGTGTTCCTCGCGCATGTACTTCATCAGCGAGGCGTACCCCTGCTCGATGTTGATGAACGAGTCGAACTCGTTGAGCCGGTCGGTGTACTTGCCGGTCGCGTCGTTCACGTCGAAGTGCGCGACGTGCACGTCGTCGTCGGTCGCGTCGGCGTCGTGGAACTCGCCGGCGAGCGCCTCGCTGCGGTCCGACGACTGCGCGGAGCCGGCCGCCTGGACGCGCTCGGTCGCGGTCTCGAGGGCGTCGATCGGCACCTCGTCGACGCCGACGCCGAGGCTCACGGTGACGGGATACCGGTTCCCCACTGACTCCTGCAGGAGCTCGTGGTCCCGGCGGTCGAGGCCGTTCGTCACCGCGACCATGTTGTCGAAGCGGGTGAAGAAGACGTAGCCGCCCCGGTTGCCGATGTACTGTGCGATGTCCGCGAACAGGCGCGACTGGAGCGTCTGGAGGTCCATCTCCCGACGCGGCTCCGGCGTCACTGTCCACGGGCCGTAGTTGTCGATCTGCACCAACGTCAGCTGCGCGGCGGTCACTGTATCTCCACTCCGGGGGCGGCGACACATACGCGTTACCGTTCACGGATCCGTGACGGGGCTGCGAGCTCCGATCGCGGCCGGTCCGGCGGCCGGCGATGCGTTCAACCGCGTGCCGCCCCAACGGCGGGTGTGATACGTGGCGTCGTGCTCGACGTGGACGGGACGGTCGTGCGCGGACGAGACCCGCTGACTGGCGCGCCGGAGGCGGTCGAGCGCCTGCGCGAGATGGGCCTCGACGTCTGTTTCTGCTCCAACAATCCGACGAAGGAACCGGCCGCGTACGTCGAGCGACTCGCGGCGGCGGGGATCGACGCGAGCGTCGAGGAGGTGGTGACTGCGGCCGATAGTACCGTCGCGTACCTCCGCCAGTCCCACGCGGACGACGCGTTGTACGTCATCGGGGAGCGAGGGCTGATCGAGCAACTGGAGGCGGCCGGGATGGCGGTGACGGACGACCGCGCCGAGGCGACCGCCGGCGTCGTCTCCATCGACCGCTCGTTCGGCTACGACGATCTCACGCGGGCGTTGGCGGTCCTCGGCGACGGGACGCCGTACGTCGGCACCGACCCGGACCGGGTCATTCCCGCCCCGGACGCGCTCGTTCCCGGCTCGGGCGCGGTGCTCAACGCGGTTCGAGGGGTGCTCGACCACGACCCCGACGCGGTGCTCGGGAAGCCCTCCGCGACCGCCCGCGAGCTGGTGCTCGACGTGCTCGGTCACCCGCCCGAGGAGTGTCTCGTCGTCGGCGATCGGCTCGACACTGACATCGCCCTCGGCGCCGACGCCGGGATGACGACCGCGCTCGTCCTCACGGGCGTCACGGACCGCGGCGACGTGGCGGACTCGCCGTACGACCCCGATTTCGTCCTCGACGACCTCGGGGCCCTCCCCGACGTTGTCGAGGGGGCCACGGTCGTCGGCTCGACTCCGAACACGGACACGGATCCGGACGCTGCCGAGGAACCGAGCCGCTGAGGGGCGACGGCGCCGGCGACCGCGGAGATCGTGTCTGGTATTGTCTGACGAAGATTTATACCCGTGAGTGTGGTATCTATTGGCATGGAAGAGCGCGACTCACCGTACGTCTTCCGTGACGAGCCGGACGACCCCGTCGGGGTCGTGAACGACCGCACCGACGAGGAGGTCGTGATCATCGACGGCCGCGCGATGACGTACCGATCCTACCGCGGCGACGACGCCGGTCGCTGAGTTCGCGGGCGACGCGGAGCGGCCGCTCCCCGACGACGATCTTCGAAAGAAAAGAACGGACCGCTCGCGAGCGGCCGCGACGGCCTCAGAAGGCGTCGGCGTGGGCCGTGATGTCGGCGCGGAGCCCCTCGCGCAGCGCCGAGTGAACGTGACAGATGCCCTCGGCGCGCTCGACGACGTCGGCGAGCGTCTCGTCGTCGAGGTCGGCCTCGACGTGGATGTCGAAGCGGATCGCGGCGAGGTCGTCGTCGTCGTCGAGGTCGGCCTCGGCGTCGATCTGGACCCGCCCGAGCTCCTCGTGTCCGCGCTGCTTTCCGCCGACGCGGAAGGCGGGCAGGAAGCAGGAGGCGTAGTCGGCCACGAGGACGGAGTTGGGGTCGGGGCCGTCCTCGCCGAGCGCGTCGATGGTGAGCGAGAAGTCGCCGACCTGGCTCGTGCTGGTGAAGCCCTCTTCGCTGACGGTGGAGGTCTCGATGTCTGACATGCGTTCGAGTACAGGAGCGGTTCGCGCGTAAACCTTGTTACTGCGGTGTGTGACTCGCGAACACACGAGACGGACGTCCGCCGGGCCGGAGCGCCCGGCCGATTACTCGCCGATCGTGAACGTCTCGTCGCCGCCGAGGACGACCGTCTCGGCGTCGCTGCCGGTCGCGCGCACCTCGCGGACGAAGTCGTCCGTCTCGATCTCGATCGGCGGGAACGTGTCGTAGTGCATCGGGAACGCGTAGTCGACGTCGAGCCAGTCCACGGCGATGGCGGCCTGCGCGGGCCCCATCGTGAAGTGGTCGCCCGCCGGCACCGCGGCCGCGTCGGGCTCGAGGAACGGCGCGATCACGTCGCGCATCTCCGTCATGAGCGCGGTGTCGCCGGCGTGGTAGAACGTCGTGCTGTCGGGGTCGGCCTCCTGCGTGGGTTTCGTCTCGGAGATCACGTAGCCCGCGGGCGTTCCGCCGGAGGCGCCGTAGCCGGTGTCGAGCCCGTTCGTGTGGTCCGCGCGGACCATCGTCACGAACGCGTCGCCCAGCTCGACGGTCCCGCCGAGGTTCATCCCCGTGGTGTCCTCGACGCCGTACTCGTCGGTGACGTAGCCCGTGACCTCGGGCGTGCCGACGACGTGGGCGCCGCGGAAGCGGTCCACGTCCGCGATGTGGTCGGCGTGGCCGTGCGTGAGGAGCACGTGGTCCGGGTCCAGTTCCTCGGGGTCGGTGTCGGTGTGGGGGTTGTCGAAGAACGGGTCGATGAGGAAGGTCGTGTCCTCGATCTCGACGGTCCAGGTGGAGTGACCGTGCCAGGTGAGGTCCATGGGTGTCATGCACCCGTGTGTTCGGTCGAATTACACATAAATCCGTTCGCCGGTGGCGACGATCCCCGAGTCGGCGGCGGCGGTCGAACCGGCGGCGGCTCAGTCGGCGGCCTCGGCGACCTCGACGGCGCTCGGAACCTCCGAGAGACGGTGGACGTAGTCGTCCAGCGCCAGCGCGAACTGGCGGTCGCGCGCCTCGTCGATGTCCACCCACGAGAACTCGAACTCGCTGCCGTGTTCGTCGCCGCCGTCGCGCACGACGTGGGTCCACCGGTCGCGGGGCTCGTGGACGCTCGCGTGATAGAAGTGCCGTACGTACGCCTTCGGCGGGGAGTCGCGACGGTTCCACACGTCGGTCGCCAGTTTGTCGACGCTCGCCAGCGTCGCCAGCCCGCTCTCCTCGCGAACCTCCCGAAACAGCGCCCGCCGCGGTCGCTCGCCGGACTCGATCGTTCCCTTCGGGATCTGGAGGCCGTCGTGTCCCGGTCCCTCGAACACCAGTAGCTGCGAGCCGCCGCGGGTGATGTACGCGCACGCCTTTCCGACGTACGTCGTCTCCGGCTCGGTCATATGAGCTGGTTGATTCGTTCGATGGTAAAGGTACCCCTGATGGTGTATATACTCCTACTAGGTCTCTCGCCAGCATGTGGACGAACGATCATCGGTTCCGGGGCCGGGCGAACGCGGGCACCGCGAGGACCGCTCGCCGCGAGGAACACCCGAGTCCAGCGGCGCTCAGACGGTGAACCTGGTGACGGTGGTCGCAGCCGTCTCCAGCGTCTCGTCGCTGGCGGCGGCGACGGTGATGTCGTTCTCGCCGTAGCCGATGTCGAGCGTCGCCTCGAACTCGCCGTCGACGGGGTCGACGATCGCCGAGTCGACGGGCGTCGTCACGGCGACGCGCGCGCCCGTGGTCTCGCCCGAGACGACGACCGTGTTGCCCTGGAAGTTCGTGTCGACGCGCAGCGCGGGCTTCTCGTCGCTGTCGTGGCGTCGCCGGTCGAGGAAACGCTCGCGGACGAACGCCGGCGTCTCGGCGGGTTCGCCGGCGTCGACGCCGTGGGCGAGGCGGACGAACTGCGCCATCGACCACGCCAGCGGCGTCGCGCTCCCGGTTCCCTCCCCGTAGCCCCAGTCGTACTCCGTCCGGTAGTCGCGGTCCCACACCTGCTCTGCGATCATCCGCCCGGAGTTGGCGAACCGCTCCATCGTCCGCAGCAGGGCCGTCGGTTCGAGTTCGGGGTCGCGGCCGGTCTCGGCCGGGTCCGCCCGAAGCTCGTACTCGCCGCGCTCGCCGGTCAGGAGGGGCCACAGCCGACCCTTCCCGTGGTTCTCGACCGACCACGGCGCGCCCACGTCGCCCTCGTCGCGCTCGCCGTAGCCGTCGCCGTTGTAGCGGTAGAAGGCGACCCCGACGGGGAGGTCGACGCGGATCGTGTCGTCGACCTCGCGCACCGAGTTACGGACCGTCTCGTCGTCCCACGGCTTGATCCCGAGGCGAACGAGTTCGAGGAACCCGGCGTCGATGACGTCGCGCTCGTCGAGGCGCGGGCCGTCGTTGGCGAGCGTGCGGAGGTGACCGGCCTCCGGGTCGCCGTCGCGAGTGACCCGGACGTAGTACGGCGTGTGCGTGTGGCGGGCGGTGCCCGACTCGGTGGCCGTCCACCTCTCCACCTCGCCGGTCCAGCGGTCGGCCAGCGCGAGCCACACGAGGGCGTCGGCGTCGTCGCCGACCTCCAGCGCGAGCTTCCCGGCGCACGCCAGCCCGGCGATCTCGGCGGCGATCGACGACGGCGAGTAGCCGGCCTCCTCCTCCCAGCGCTCCTGTCCGCTGGCGGGGCCGTTGTGGGCGACGTAGTCGGCCGACCGGCGGACGTGCTCGTAGTCGTACAGCGTGTCCGCGAAGTCGACGCCCGCCTCCCACAGCTGGTAGGCCATCACCGCCGGGAACGAGATGTTGTCCATCTGCTCGCCGCCCCAGCGGGTGATGCCGTTGAGGTAGGTGTTCTGCGGGATGAAGCCGTCCTCGTCCTGCTGGTACTCGTAGATGTACTCCAGTTGGTGGACGGCGGTCCCGATGTCGTCGGTGAGCAGCGAGGCGGTGAACACCTGATACAGGTCCCGCGCCCACACGAAGTTGTAGCCGTACCCCTTCTGCTCGTCGGCGTGGACCGCCTCGCCCCACGGCACCGACGGCGAGGCGACCGAGGCGCCGTGGTACGTCTTGTCCTCGACGGCCCGCAGCGTCATCAGCGCCGTGCGGTACTGGTTCGCGAGGTCGTCGTCGCCGGCGACGGCCTCGGGCAGGGGCCGATCTTCGAGGAACGCCCGCCACGACTCGCGGTACGCCGCCGCGACCGTCTCGTAGCCGGTCGCGAGCGAGCCGACCGCCTCGCCGAGCGCCGCCGAGGCGTCGGCCTGCCGCGCGAACCCGAGCGAGAGCGTCTCGTTGGTGTGTCTGCCGGCACCGAGGCGACCCACGAGGACGACGTTGTCGTCGTCGATCGACGAGCGCGTTCGCGGCACCTCGCCGGTCGCGAACAGCGCCGCCAGTTCGTCGCTGCCGGCGGCGCAGACGGTCGCCCAGTCGAAGCGGTCTGCCGTCGCCATCGCGACGGCGACGGAGTAGCCGTTACCGTCCTCGTCGACGAGCCGCGCGTCCTCTCGCTCGCCGGTGTAGGCGCCGGGGTCGCGGGCGACGAGGTGGTGGCTCCCCGGCTGCCCGAGGCGCAACCCGCGGTCGCGCGTGCCCGTGTTCGTGAGCGCCGTGTCCGCGGCCGCGAACACGTGGTACTCGCTCCCGTCGGCGGCGCGGAAGTCGACGTCCGCCACGAGCGCGTCGTGGGCCGGGTCGACCGCGTACTCGACGCGGAGTTCCCACTCGTGGCCGCGGCCGTCGCCCGTCTCGGTGATCACGTGCTCGTACGCGAGCGCGTCGTCGGCCGCCGGCCGGACGTGCCGCTCGACGGTGTCCTCGTCGCTCCGCTGCCCTTCGACGTGTGTTCGGACCGTGTAGTCGTCGTCGGCCGCCGAGACGATGAAATCCAGCGTGCGCAGGTTCATCAGGTCCACGCGGGGGAAGCGCACCTCCGTGAGCGCCCCCTCGGTCAGCGTGAACCAGACGCGCGAGGCGTCCCGTTCCCCGTGGTCGGCGACCGTTCCGACGCCGAACTTCTCGCCGGTCGTCCACCGCGGTCGGTCGGTGGGCGCCGACGGCGCCGCGGCTGCACTGGGCAGGGCGTCGCGCTCGGCGAGCGTGGCGGTCACGCCCAGCCGGAAGCAGTGGGCGTATCCGAGCGGCGTCGCGCTGTCGGGCGTGCCGTCGTCGTACCACTGCTCCGGGAGGTACCCCATCGCCGTCGTCAGGGGTCCGCCGTCCTCGATCAGTCCGTACAGCTCCGTCGCCCGGTCGAGCAGCCGCGCGCCGGTCTCCTCGCGACCGCGGTCGATCGCAAGCCCTCCGAGCGTCGCGGCGGCGTTGGCGCCCATCGCGGTCGCGAGCGTCCACACCTTCTCGCCGTCCTGTCCGTCCGTCCGCCACTCGTCGCCCTCGTAGCGGACCAGTCCCTCGACGGCCGACTCGCCCGGGTCGCGGTACAGTCCCTCCAACGACGTCCGGACGTGGTCGGTCACGCGGTCGACGTCCCCGTCATCGACGCCGATCCCATCGACGGCGTCGATAGCGGCGAGCGCGTCGACGAGCGACAACGTCGACGCGTCCAGACGGTCGTCGTGTTCGCCGCCCACGAGTCGGACCGCGTACGTGCCGCGCTCGTCGTCCCACAGCGCGTCGAGCGCGTCGAACGTCTCCTCGGCGGCCGCCCGCGCTCGCTCGGCGAGCGCGTCGGTCACCGGCGCGCGCGCGACGGCGGCGTACGCCTCGACGAACGTCGCGGCGGTGTGGGCGAACTGTCCCGACATGTCCTCCCAGAGGTTCTGACAGCGCCGGGGGAGGCCGTCATCGTCGCGACTCTCGTCGAGCGAGTCGACGCCGGCGGCGACGCTCTCGCGGATCTCCCGCTCGTCGTCGGCCGACAGCGCGTCGCGGTGCTCGCGCAGGAGCGTCGCGAGGAACGCCACGGTGATCGCGGTCTGGTCGGCCTGATACTCGTCCGACCCGACGCGTCCCTCGACGTGCGCGTTGGCCCACCCGGGCGCGAGCGACCCGTCGACCGCCCACACGCGATGGGGCCAGGAGCCGTCGGGCTGTTGCGTCTCGCAGTAGAACCGGGCGCTTCGAACGAGCGCCTCGGGGCCCAACTCCAGCCCGAGCGGCTCGTTCGCCTCCAGCAGATGCTGGGAGATCCGCGCGTCGTCGCGGAACCACGTGTAGCCGTAGCCGCCGGAGTTGCGGTAGAACGGGTCGAACTCCGGGCCGGCGATCCGGGCGCCGCTGGGCGCCTCAAGCAACGACAGCGCCCGCACGTCGGCGCGAACTGTCCCACGGCGTGGCCCGTCGTCCGCGACCGCGCCGGCGGCGCGGTCGCGCGCGACGGTCCGGAGCTCGTCGGCGTCGGCGTGGTCGGTCGCACACTCGCGGAGGTCGGCGAGGGACCGCTCGCGCTCGGCGTCGCCGTCGGTCAGCGCGGTCACCAGCGTCGTCCGGAGCCCGCGCCCCGCACGCTCCAAGGGTGCGGTGACGACCACGTCGCCGCTGAGGTGCGTGTCCTCGTAGCGGTTGAGCGCGCCCTCCCGCGGGAGCGCGATCGGCTCGGGATCGAGCAGTTCCTCGAATCGCTCGGGGATCTGCGCTCGGACGTCCTCGAGACCCGTGGAGGCGGTGACGAAGTCGTGCTCCTCGCGGTGGAACACCTCCACCGCGTCGCCGCCGACCGGGCCGGCGCCCTCGTGGATGAGCCGCCCCACGCGCGTCTCCTTCCCCTCCGGTGCGAGCGTGAGGAAGGCGACGAGGTGCGCCTCCGGCGGGATCGACCCGCGCAACTCGACGTGGGTGACGTGCTCGCGCCCGAGCGTGAGGTCGTACTGATGGACGGTGAACTCGCCGGCGTCGTACTCCGTCTCGACGAGGGTCGTCTCGCGGTAGTAGTGCTGGCGGACCGTCTCCAACTCGTCGAACCAGTACGTTCGCTCGCCGGTCTCGATGCCGAACCGGGAGCGGTCGATGCCCGAGAGGCCGGACAGCGACGACGAGAAGTCGCGGATCCCGCCGGTCGGGGCGACGTGAACCAGTCGCTCGCCGCGTCCGGACAGCGCGCCGTGGACGGTGCTGGCGGTGCCGGCCGAGCCGTGTCCTCGGTCCCGCTTGTAGTCGTTGAGTGCCGTTCGCAGCCGCATTCACCCGAGCAACAACTCGCGTGGTTAAAGTCTCAGCGGTACGTGAGCACTTCACATTCCATCGACCGCGGTCGCGACTCGTTCGGGGCCGGGTCGGCTGCCCCGACGGATCGACGAACGCGCCGGGCTGCCGTTACTCGCGGATCGGGACGACGACCACATCGTCCACGGTCACCGCCCCGTCGTCCGTTCCGACCGCCGCACCCGTCACGAGGTCGTCGCCACCGACGGCAGGATCGACGCCGATCTCCGCGACGCCGCCGCCGAAGTTGAGCGCGACGACGACCGCCTCGCCGTCGGCGGCCTCGCGGCGGTAGGCGACGATGTCGTCGTCCCTCCCAGCGCGAACGTCGTAGTCGACGCGCGATAGATCGGCCCGATGTCGGAGCGCCGGGTGCTCGTCGCGGAGGGCGAGCAGTCGGCGGTAGTGCTCGGTGAGGTCCTCGCGGGCGTTCTCGTAGTCCAGTCGATCGCGCTTTCCGAGCTGGCCGGTCTCCTGTCCGGCGTACACCATCGGCGCACCGGGGAGCGTCGCCAGCGCGCCCGCCGCCGCGAACGCCGCGTCCTCGCCGTAGGAGGCGAGATAGCGGGGTTCGTCGTGGTTCTCGTGGTACAGCATGAACGAGGCGTGGTCCGGAAAGCCCACGCGCCGGCGCTCGTCGACGGCGTCGAGGATCTCCTCGGCGCGTTTGTTTCCGTCGCCGACCTCCCGCAGGCAGAACGCCGTCGTCGAGTCGAAGTGCATGTCGAACAGCCCGCCCTGAAAGTCCGGGATGTACGGGATCGTCTCGTCGAGGAGGAAGAACTCCGAGTCGTGCGCCTTCACCCGGTCGTGCACCTCCCGCCAGAAGCCGTCCGGCACCGCCCACGCCATGTCACAGCGGAAGCCGTCGACCAGCGGCGCCCACTCGTCGACCACGTCGAGGAGGTGCCGGCGCACCGCGAGCGTGGAGAAGTCGAAGTTGGCGATCAGCTCCCAGTCGAAGTACGTCCCGGGCTCGCCGCTCTCCTGCCACTCGTACCACGACCGGTAGGGGCTGTCGGGGTCGCCGTACGCGTCCTGAAAGAAGGGGTGATCGCGCGCGGAGTGGTTGCACACGAGGTCGAAGAGGACGCGGATGTCGCGGTCGTGGGCCGCCTCGATCAGCGCCCGATACTCCTCGCGGTCGCCCAGATCCGACGCGATCGCGAAGAAGTCGGTGATGTTGTAACCGTGTGGCGCTCCGTCGTGTTGGAGGACCGGCGTGAGCCACAGTGTGTCGATGCCCAGCTCGTCGAGATCGTCGAGCCGCTCGCGGATCGCCGCGAACTGCGACCGCTCGGGGTCCGCGTCCGCGAACGTGCGCACGTACACCTCGTAGATGGTCGAGTCGAGCGCCCACGACGGCGGATCGTACGGACGGTCGACGGTCACCGTCCAGCGTCCTGTGTCGGGGTCGCTTCCGCGTTCGCCGTCGGAGGGCGATCGTCGTACGTCGACGGCGTCGGGTACGCCGTACGCGTCGTCGGTGAGGGGGACGGCGTACACCCGGGCGCGATCCCCGAGTACGGCGCGCTCGATCGTGAGCGTTCGCCCCTCGACGGTTACGTCCGACTCGTCGAGGTCGTCGCGGTCGTCGAGCAGGAACTCGACGCGCCTCGTGGACGCCGGCGCGAGCTTCGCGTGGATCCGGACCTCCTCGTCGTCGACCACGGTCTCCAACTGGACGCGAGGGCGCTCCGGTTCCTCGCCGTCGTCGTCGACTCCCGCGTGCGTCGCGGAGCCGACTGCGCCGCCGGAGTCGAACTGTTCACCCGGCTGTTCCGCCTGCTCGCTCCCGCCGGCGGCGACGCCGCCGGATCGACCGGCGTCCGCGCTCGGGGCGGTCCCCTCGGCGAACGCCCGCACGGTCAGGTCGTGGGTCGTCCGACCGTCGGTGAGCCGTAGCAGATAGCGGCCGGGAACGTCGGGCTCGAACCACTGGACGGGTTCGTCGCCGAGTTCCGCCCGCGAACCGGACGGCGCGGTCGCGACGCTCCACTCGTAGTCGACGCTCGGGTCGGGATCGCGCGGCGCGAGTTCCACAGCCTCGCCCGCCGCGCACACGCGCGGTTGCCCCGGGTGCTCCATGGCAGGCCGCTCGAACGGTAGCGGTTTCGCTCTTTCGCCGTCCGGGCGTTCGCTGCCCGACGCGAGCCAACGGCTCGAGGTGGTGAGTCCCGCCAGTGAGGCCGGGGAATCGCTAAGTGCCCGCCGGCCGATCGGCCGGTATGGACGGCAACGCCGGGGACGCTGAAGCCGACGAGCGCGGAGGCGCCGATGGGGACGAACGCCCGGTCTCGGTCGACGTGGAGATCGCCGACGGTCGGACCGTCATCGTCGTCGCGGGCGACAGGGACGCCGCGGTCGTGGTCCGGTCGGCCTCGGGCGAGCGGATCTACCTCCCGCCGGAGGACTTCGATCGCCCGCCGGAGTCGGCGGGAGGCGGGCGACAGGACTCGTATGGGACGGCCGCCCGACCGTCCGACAGCCCGTATCAGTCGGCGACCGCGGACAGTCCCTACCAGTCGGTCGCCTCGGACAGCCCCTACCAGTCGCCCGGGGAGTCGGACAGCCCGTACCAGCGCGGCGGCCCCGCGTCCGACCGGGTCGGACTGGAGCCCACCGCCGACGGCTTCCGGATCGTCCACCCGGAACCGGTCACCGAGTTCCGACTACTCAGGTGAGCGCGCGGGGAGTCACGGTTCCTCCTCCGGTTCTGTTCTTTCCTCCTCCAGGATCCGCTCGTAGAAGGCGACGTGTTCGTCGGCGACTTGGTCCCACGTTCGCTCCTCGTACTCGATCGGCGTATCCAGCGAGAGCGCGCGCTCGATGCCGGCGGCGATCGCGTCGGAGTTCGGCTCGACCTCGATGAGGCAGTCGTCGGGGAGCACCTCGGCGGCGCCGCTGGGGCCGGCGACGACGCGGGTGCCGACCGACAGGGCCTCGACGATGGTGATCCCGAACGGCTCCGCGAGCGACGGCGAGACGAACAGGTCCGCGCTCGCGTAGTAGTCGCCCAGTTCCTCCTCGGGAACGTAGCCGACGAACTCGACGCGGTCCTCGATCCCGAGCAGTTCGACGAAGCGCTTCAGCTGGTCGGTGAGGTGACCGGACCCCCCGATGACGAGCGTCACGTCGTCGCGTCTGAGCTTCGGCAGCGCGTACAGGAGGTACGCCAATCCCTTCTGATCGGTGTGCCTGCCGACGAAGAACAGCATCTTCCCGTCGATCTCCAGCTCGGCCTTCAGGTCGCGCCCCGTCGGCTCGACCCGGGAGAAGCCGTTGTAGATCACCTCCGCGTCGCCCCCGTACTCGTGGGCGATCTTGCGGGCGGTGAACTCGCTCACGGCCACGAGGTGATCCGAGCGGTTCACCACGCGCCCCTCGGTGCGCTTCTCGCGCTCGGGCGGGTCGGCGTTGCGGTCCGACGACAGCGAGTGGAACGTCGTCACCCACTCGACGTCGTGGGTCGCCTGCGCGCGCGAGCCGGGATTGTAGCCGAACCAGTCGTTCGTGTGGACGATGTCTGCCTCCGCCGCGCGCTCCACGAACGCGCCCGAGAGGCGGCCGATCCGGGTGATGATGTCGCCGTCGCCGGTGGGAACGCCGTAGATCCCGTCGCGTCCCTCCGGGGCGTACTCCGCCGGCAACACCAGCTCCACCTCGACGCCCTCGCGAGCGTCGAGACGGTCGAACAGTTCGCCGACCGCCGTGTCCAGTCCCCCGGTCACGTTCGGCGGGAACCCCCACCCGAGCATCAGGACGGTGTACGGCATCGAGTCGGATATTGCGGGTGCGGTACTTAGTCACTTGGCGTCGATGTGGAGGATCGATCCGTTACAACGACTCCGGACAGTTCGTCCGACGAGTCACTGCTCCCTCGACGCCCGACCGACGGTCCGCTCCTCGACCGACGACCAGATACTTGATACCGCTCGCCCGTGAGTGCACATCCGATGCGGTTCGACAGACGAAGCGGCGTCCTGCTCCACCCCACCGCGCTGCCCGGCCCCCACGGGATCGGGGATCTGGGCGCGGGCGCGCGCTCGTTCATCGACTTTCTCGACCGTGCCGACCAGTCGATCTGGCAGGTGTGTCCGCTGGGACCGACCGTCGGTATCCACGGCCACTCCCCCTATCAGACGTTCTCCGGGTTCGCCGGGAACCCGCTGTTGATCGACCTCGTCGACCTCGCCGACCGGGGGTATCTGACCGACGAGGAGATCGACGCCGGGGACGAGAGCGACTTCTCGCTCCACGAGGTGCGCTACGACTCCGTCGAGGCGTTTACGCTCGATCGCCTGCGCGTCGCCTTCGAACGGTTTCGCGAGGTCGCGAGCGACGACGAGCGAGCGGCGCTCGCCGAGTTCCGCGACCGCGAGGACCACTGGCTCGCCGACTACGCGCTGTTCCGCGCGCTCAAAGCCGAGTTCGACGGGACGCTGTGGACGGAGTGGCCCGAGCCGGTTCGGACGCGCGATCCGGAGGCGCTGGCTGACTACCGCGACGACCTCTCCGACGAGATCGAGTTCCGGGCGTTCTGCCAGTGGACGTTCGACCGACAGTGGCGCGACCTGCGCGCGGCCGCCGCCGACCGCGGGATCGAGATCCTCGGCGACCTCCCGATCTACGTCGCGCTCGACTCCGCCGACGTGTGGGCCGCGCCGGAGGCGTTCGACCTGACCGACGACGGCCGGCCGGCCGCCGTCGCGGGCGTCCCGCCGAACATGGGCGATTCCGGACAGCGCTGGGGGAACCCGGTGTACGACTGGGATCGCCTCGCCGAGACGGGATACGAGTGGTGGCTCGACCGGCTCCGCCGGCTGTTCGACACGGTCGACTACGCCCGCCTCGACCACTTCAAGGGGTTCGACGAGTTCTGGGCGATCCCCGCCGACAGCGACGACCCCGCCGACGGCGAGTGGCGCGAGGGGCCGGGGGACGCGTTCTTCGAGGCCGTGCGCGATGAGTTCGGACGGCTCCCGTTCGTCGCCGAGGACCTCGGCTTCCTCGACGCCGGGAGCGCCGGGCTGCGCGAGGCGTTCGACCTTCCGGGAATGCGCGTGCCGCAGTACGCCGACTGGTGCCAACAGGGGCACATGTACCAGCCGATGCACTACCCGGAAGACTGCGTCGCCTACACGTCGACGCACGACACCGACACCGTCGTCGGCTACTACCAGTCGCTCGGCGACCGGCAGCGCGACTGTCTCCACTACAACCTCGGCACCGACGGCGTCGAGATCGAGTGGGACCTCGTCGAGGCGGTGTGGAACTCCGAATCGACGCTCGCCATGACGACGGTGCAGGACCTGCTCGGCCTGGATAGTCACGCCCGGTTCAACACGCCGGGGACGACCGACGGAAACTGGCGGTGGCGCGTCACCGAAGCCGGCCTCGACGGCGCCGTCGCGGATCGGCTCGCGCGGATCACGGACGCGACCGTACGGTGAGCCGATCCGTCCCTCGCCAACCGATATTCAGTGTTGATTCTCGGCGGCTGAGGTATATGTAGGGGACCGCCATCGAGTGGAGTAACCGGCGTGCGAGAGCGCGCGGGAGCACAACCACAGATGTTCGAATTCATCACGGACGAGGAGGAGCGCGGGCAGGTGGGTATCGGGACGCTCATCGTGTTCATCGCGATGGTGCTGGTGGCGGCGATCGCCGCCGGCGTCCTCATCAACACCGCCGGCTTCCTCCAGAGCAAGTCGCAGGAAACCGGACAGCAATCGAGTAAACAGGTCAGCGACCGCGTGCAGGAGGTCGTCACCGTCGGCAACGTGACCGACTCAGGCACGATCGACAAGGTGAACGTGACGGTGACGCAGGCGCCCGGCGCCGGCGAGATCGATCTCGTGAACGCCACGATCAACTGGATCGGCTCGTCCGGGACGTACACCCTCGTTCACAGTGACACCGGGGCCAGCGGCTGGACGTTCCAGACGTACGCCGTCAAGGACACCGACGGCGACAGCACCGTGCTGAACGACGCCGACGACCGCCACAACATCGAGTTTGTCCTCGACGGAACCGGTGCCAGCGCGCTCACCGAGGGCGACGAGGCGACGATCAAGATCAACACGATGGCCGGCGCGACCACCGAGATCCGCTTCACGGTTCCCCAGTCGCTCGGGCAGAAGAGCGCCGTCGAACTGTAAGCACGACATTCGCTGCGGTTCTCTCGTTTTCGACCCTCGCGGCGACACCGCGAGGGCCTCGACTCCCAACGCCTAAGCCTCGGCCAGCCGACTCGCCGACAATGCGCTACGCACGGATCCGCGACCCGGCAGGCACCGTTCGCCGCGGCACGTACGACGACGGCACCGTGACCGCTGGCGGCGAGACGTACGACACCGACGCCGACGACGTCGACCTGCTCGCACCCTGTGAGCCGTCGAAGATCGTCTGCGTCGGTCGCAACTACGCCGACCACGCCGAGGAACTCGGCAACGAGGTTCCGGACCGCCCGCTGCTGTTCCTCAAGCCGCCGAACGCCGTCGCGGACCCGGACTCGACAGTCACCCTCCCGGCCGGCAAGGAGCGCGTCGACCACGAGGCCGAGATCGCGTTCGTGATCGGCGAGCAGGCGCGCAACGTCGCCGCCGCGGACGCGATGGACTACGTCGCGGGGTTCACCTGCCTCGACGACGTGTCGAACCGCGACGACCAGAACGAGGAGCAAAACTGGGTCCGAGGGAAGGCGTTCGATGGCGCCGCGCCGATCGGCCCCTGTATCGCCGACCCCGAACACGTCCCCGACGACGCCGCGGTCGAACTCCGCGTGAACGGCGAGACGAAGCAGTCGTCCTCGCGCGAGTACTTCATGTTCTCCATCCCCGAACTCGTCGAGGAGATCACGACGTACATGACGCTGGAGCCGGGCGACGTGGTCGCGACCGGAACGCCCGCGGGCGTCGGCCCGCTCTCGGACGGCGACCGCGTCGAGGTGGACGTCGAGGGCGTCGGCGTCCTCGAACACGACGTGCGGCAGGGATAGCGGCCGGCCAGCCCGAACCCGGCGCGCCCGGCGATACTCCTTTGCGCCGCCGCACCCACCTCCCGCTGATGCGACGAGCAGCCGCTGTGGTCCTCGTGTCGCTCCTCGTCGGTCCGATCGTCGCCTCCGTGCTCTGGAACGTCGACGAACGGCTGGGGATCGGGCTCGCCGGAGCGACGCTCGCGCTGGTCGCGGTGCTCCTCCTCGGCCGGCTCCGCGGAGCCGCGAGCGGTCGCGGCGACGGGGACGCCGGCGAGGGCGACGGCTGGGCGCTCGTCCCCGAGTGGCAGTACGAGGGCCGGTTCGCGGAGGCCGGCGGGATCTCCAGAGGCGAACAGGAGCGGGCGCTCCGGGAGATCGACGAGCGGGCCGAGGAGGAACGAACCCGAGAGCGGGATTAGTCGCTCACAGTCCCGAGACCAGGTCCCGAAGCACCGCCTCGGGGTCGTCGGCCTTCGCGACGCCGGAGGCGAGGAGCACGCCGGTGGCGCCCAGTTCGCCCGCGGCGGCCACGTCCTCGCCCGTGGAGACGCCGGCGCCACAGAACAGGTCGACGTCGGCGTCGACGGCCTCCACCGCGGCGACGGAGTCCTCCACGATCGCGGGGTCGGCAGTCGCAACCGATACGTCTCCGCCGATGAGTTCGGGCGGTTCGACGGCGACAGCGTCGGGACCAAGCGCCGCAGCCGCGCCTGACTGTGCGGGATTGTTGGCGCACACGACCGTCTCGAGGTCGACGCGCTCGGCTGCCGCGAGCGAGGCGTCGATGTCGGCCAGCTTCAGGCGGTTCTCGGAGTGGTTGATCAGCGTGCCCGTCGCGCCCGCGTCGGCGACCGCCTCCGCGAGCGTCGACCCGGTGTGGCTGCCGTGTTCGACGGGCGAAACGTGTTGTGCCCACGTCTCGACGCCGGTGTCGGCGACGGCCGCGAGGTGCGCCGCTTGGGGCGCGACGGCGACGCGCGCGCCGGTGTCGTCGGCGACGGTCGCGCACGCCTCGGCGATCTCGACGGGGTCACACGGGTACGCCTTCAGGTTGACGAGGATCAGGGTGTCGGAGTCGCTCACGGGAACAGTGTCGTGCGGACGCGTGAAAAGTCGCTTCGGTCGCGACAGCGGTTGCGGACGGCGAGCGGGATCCTCGCTTTCGGGCGACCCGGACTACTCGTCGTTGCGCTTGACCACGTCGCCGAGGGTCATGCTCCCCGAGGAGGAGCTCTCCCAGTCGGCGTCGTCGACCGACTCGCCCTCGACCAGCGAGATGCCGAGCTTCTTCTCGAGCTTCTGCTGGACGCCGTCGGAGGGGAGGATGTCCCCGCGTTCGAGCTTTCGGATGACGGACGCCTTCTCGTTGATGTCGCTCGCGAGGTCCTCCTGGCTCAGCCCGGCCGACTCACGGGCCTTCCGGATCCGGTCGTCGTAGTCGCCCGTGACCGTCTCCATGTCGTCGAACATGTCCCGCCGGCGCCGCGAGGACGACGAGGACGAGGACGAGGAGCCCGCGCTCCCGGAACTCGACGAGGAAGACGAAGACGAGGAGGTGGAGTACTTCGTGGAGGCCGAGGAGGAGCTTTCGGTGCGGACCTCGGTGCCGAAGTCCGAGCAGTCCGAGCACAGCTCCAGCTCCGCGCCCTCGACTTTCGTGGTGGTGAGCGACGCCTTCTCCGCGCCGCACATCTCACACTGGGGCATACATCGACCTAGCGCGGTGTGCGGTATAAAACGTGTGCCACCGACGGCCGGTTCGAGCCGGATTTAAATGCTCCAGCTATCAGTAGTTGGTTCGTGTCGTTTGATATCAGAATATTTCCGATATCTTGATTTTGAAATGAATCATCGCTGCAAGTACAATGTCCGAAAGTGACGCAACGATGTCGCACTGGCTCGCCGACCACCCGCGGATGATGGGCGCCCTGTTCACGCTCGTGCTGCTTCTGTCGAGTGCTGGTAGTGCGGCTGCCGTCGGAACGGTCACTGCTGGTCCGTAATTTCGATTATTTCCGATACCGAGGTCTCGTCGGTCCAGTACAGTTGTCCGTTGATTAGCATCGGGAACCGCCCCACATCGATCGTCGAATCGAATTCGGAGTAGGTGGTCGTATTGGCTGGGATCGCTCCCGAGGCAATATATCTGATCGGGTCGTTACCGAAGAGAGAATTGAACATAGAGCCGATACTGAACGGCCTTGTCGGGTACACGTTCTGGGTCAGTTCTACCCTCTCTTCGTCCACTTGGATAGACACTTCGGTTAGAATCGGACTCCCGGAGATACACTGACACAACTGCACCATCGGATCCCCCGCGATGCTGTACGCGCTCTCGGCGAACGGCCCCGTCCCGACCACGTCGAGCGCGGCGTACAGCGGGAACCCGGCGTCGAACAGCCGCGCCAGGTCGCGGCCGACCCGCGTCGCCAGCGAGTTCGGCAGGTCGGTCAGCGACACCACGCCGCCGAGCGCGCCCGCCCCGACCAGCCCCATCCCCTGCTGGTAGGACGTACAGGCGTTGAGGAGGAACGCGTCGACGCCCGTCGTTTCGAGCGACCGGAGGTCGAGGAAGCCGTCCGCACACTCCATCCCGCGCTCGTCGACGTGCCCGACGTAGTGGAAGAAGTCGTGCTCCTCGGCGAGCAGGTCGCGAAGCTCCTCGACCGTCAGGTCGCGTTCCTCGCGAATGTCGAAGGTCACGTGATCGCGGAAGCCGTAGGTGTCGCCCAACTCGTCGATCATCGCCTCGTCGTTGCAGACGACGGTGACGCCGATGGTGAGGTCCTCCGCTGGCGTGCGGTCGAGGCGTCGACGATACGTCTCCACGGTCGGCTTGGCCGCTCGCATGGGGAATCCCGGACCGATCCACGCCTGTGCGATGCTCTCGGCCGGCTGCGGAGTCACGATCGACTCGGAGTCGTCGAGGGCGTTCTGGGTCGGGCCGCGGGTCGCCGTCGGAGCGTGCCTCGCGGGGGACTCGGCGCCGGCGCTTCGCGTCAGCGTCGCCCCGCGGACCGCGTCCCGCGACGCGCGAACGAAGTCGTCGAGTTCGGTCACGCCGCCGTCGCTCGTCGCTGCGGTCCGCGGCGGCGGCGAGCGAACCGCCGACAGGTCGGCCGCGAGAAACGGCAGCGCCGAGTCGTTCTCCGCGGCGGGAACCACGTCCGTCGTGTGAGGCCACTCGAGGCAGTCGAGCGTCGCCTCCGTCGGCACGTCGAGGTAGGCCGCGGTCCGCTCGGCGAGGTCCGCCTCGTACCACTCGCTCCACGGCGGATCGAGACGCTCCGAGAGCACCTCGTGGACGTGGAGGTCCACGTCGTACAGGCCCGCCGAGCAGGCTCGCGTCGCGCAATCGAGGGTGAAGCAGTGCCGCAGGAGATCGCCCAGTTCGGCGGCCAGCGCGTCCGGATCCCCCGGCAGATCGTGTCGGTACTCGCCCGCGCGGAGATACGGCTCGGCGCTCTCCTCGATCGTCGCCGCGAGGTAGAACGCGAGCGGCGTCGCCGAGAACAGCGCGTCGTACTCGAACGGTAGTCCGAGGGTGACACCCGTGTCGGCACGTTCGACGAACCGCGGCGTCTCGAACGTTTCACCGCGCTCGATCAACGGCGGATGTCCGCGTAGCGTCGGGAACGACCGCTCCGGGGAGGTGGTCGCCAGCGCCGACCCGAACGTCGAGACCGCACGGGCGAGTCCCGCCGGGGACTCGGGCACCGTCACGGTCCCCGCCGGCGACGTCCGCCGCGACCGCGCGCCGAGCAGGATCTCGCCGAGGTCGTCGCGACGAGCGCGGGCGGCGCTCTCGTCGCCAGCGACGCCGGCGCCGACGGCGGAACCGGCGTCGATTCCCGGGACCTCCAGTGAGACCCGCGGATAGCGGTCCTCGTAGGAGACGCGTGCGGGCCCGTCGACGGCGACGTACGCCTTCACGGGAGCCGTCGACAGCTCCAGAACGTGCGGACCCGGGGGAATCCGGGCGGGCGCTTCCGCCGTCGCGGTGGCGACGAGGGCGTTCTCCGCGTCCCGGACGTACACGTCGGCCGTACAGAGCGGCGTTATCGACGTGGCCTCGACGGCCCAACAGCCGTCGACCGGCGCGTGAAACGGGTCGGCCGTCGCGAGTCGCGTCGCCGTGGGGGATCCGACATCGGTACCCTCCGCGGCGACCGGGAGACGAACCTCCTCGATCGCGTCGACGAGTTCGAACGCTCCCGGGCCGCGGCCCCGCGTCGGGACGAGTTGAACCGCGGCCGCGTCGGCATCCGTGTCGGTGTCGGCATCGACCACGGCATCCCCGCCCGTCGACGGTCGTGAGTCTCGTGTCGTCATACGGTCACCGGAGCGCGTTCCATTCGGTCGTTCCCCACCCGATGATGTGCCACCGTTCCTCGGGAGCGGACCCCGTCTCACGACACCGAAGCTCGACGATCACGTCGAGATCGTCGTCGAGTAGCTCGACGAACTCGGCGACGACGGGGTCCGAACGGGGATCCCCGCTGGCGGGCCGAGGAAGGTGAAAGTGCGCCATACCGCCTCGATCGCGTGTCGTCCGCGATACCTCGCTCAACAGCGAACTCGTCGCCTCGCTTCCCAGCGTCGCACAGAGCATGTCGACACGGAACACGCCCACGCGAAGGCCCAGCCGGGTCGGTCGGTCCGTGTCGACCTCGTCGATGGCGTTCAACAGGGCCGTCCGAACGGCAGCCGTCCCGTCGTCCGCCGTATCGCCGTCCGCCGTCCTGCCATCGTCACCGCCGTCGGCCCCGTCGAGGTCGAGTCGGTCCGGTCCGGCGTCGGAAGCGTCGGCCACGTTCGGCGTGTCGGTCGCGTTGGCGCCCGGACCGACCGCCGACGAGGCGCTCCCGTCAGATCCCGACGCAGCGGTCGGGTCCCGGACGGCACCGTCGAGGCGAACGATCGCGGCGTCTTCGTCGTCGGCGTCGACGCCGTCCGGAAACCACGCGTTCGGCGCCTCCGCGCCGCCGGTTGTGAGCCCCAGCACCCGCTGTCGGCGTCGGTGCGGCGCGCCGAAGTACCGCGACGACGCGACGCGGTACGCCTCGTCGGAGACGTCCCCGGTGACGAGCACACAACACCCGTCGTCGAGGTCGGCCAGCGCCGCAGAGAGCGTCGAATCCGACCCGCGGCCGATCGGTCCCCCGGCGTCCGGGCCGTCCGCCGTTTCCGTCATACCATCGTCATTCCGCCCAGGGGACAAATAGTATTCGTCCACGCATACGCGTCGCCCCGTTCGAATCGCGTGACTCGGCTACCGTCGCCGTGGGTTCGGACCCGATGACCGGGTCACCGACCGATCACCGGATATCGGTCCACGCACCCCAGAAGCGCTGAACCGCAGTGAAGTGGCCGACGACCGCGAACACGGCGAGCAGCAGGGCGACCGCGCTCAGGCCGCCGACGAGCGGTCCCGGGACCGCCGCGGCGACGACGCCGACGACGCCGACGAGCGCGAGACGGTCCGCACGACCCAGCAGCCCGCCGTACTCGCGACCGATACCGACAGCCTGGATCTGCGTGCCGAGATACGAGGTCATCAACACGCCCGTCACGGCGGCGAGGCCGAGGCCGTAGCGGCCGATCCCGGCGGCGAGCCCCACGAGCACCGCGATATCCGCGTAGCGGTCGAGCACGTGGTCCAGCAGGTCGCCGCCGGAGGAGTCGGTCCCCTGTGCCCGCGCGAGCGCGCCGTCGACGAGGTCGAGCCACCCGTTCGCGAACACGAGCGCGGACCCGGCGACGTACGACAGCGGCGCCTCCGAGGGCGGCGCGAGGCCGAACGCGATCCCCGCGGCGACCGCGCACGCGAACGCGAGCACGCTCACGCCGTCGGGCGAGAGTCCCAGCGCGTCGGCCGCGCGGACGAACGGCGACAGCCCCTTCTCTGCCAGCGGCCTGAACTGGTCCAGCGTCATAGGTACTCCACGAAGTCGACCTCGCCCGCCGAGGGCTCGCGGTCGCCGTCGAGCACTCGCCCGAGTTCGAGCGCGACCGCTTCGGGGTCCCGGTCCGTCGTGTCGATCTCGTATACGCGGTCCTCGCCGAACCGTTCGACCGCCTCGCCGAGGATCACGTCGAGCGCCTCGCTCTCGCGGTTCTCTCGGGCGCTCGCCTCGCCCTCCCCGCGTTCGACGAGCCGCCGTTCGAGCACGTCGGGGCGGCACCGCAACACCGCGACGCGGTCGGCGTCGAGGTAGTGCGCCAGGTGGGAGTCGACGACGCCCGACCAGTCGCCGAGGTGCTCGGCCGCCGCGTCGAGGTCGGCCACCAGCGAGTCGCGCTCCTCGTCGCGCTCGGTGTACAGGCCCGCCTCGCGGATCAGGTCGTTGAGGTGGACGACGTGGACGCCGCGCTCCTCGGCCAGCAGGTCCGTCGCCGTCGTCTTGCCCGTCCCGGGGGTGCCCGTGACGACGAGGCGGTCGACGGGACCGTCGCCGTCGACGTCGGCCGCACCGTCGTCCGTGGCCGTCGCGTCGGCGCCGTCGGTCACGCTTCGACCCCGGGCTCCGGGTCCGCGAGCACCTCGTTCAGCGTCGCGACCGCCTCGCGGGTCTCCGCCTCGGTGCCGCAGGAGATCCGGACGCACCCGGGAAGTCCGAACGAGCCGGTGTCGCGGACGATGACGCCCCGCTCCTGTGCGCGCTCGGCGACGGCGCTCCCGTCGCCGACCTCCGCGAGCACGAAGTTTCCGGCGCTCTCGAACGTCGGCGCGTCGAGTTCGCCCGCGATGTACTCGCGGGCCCACTTCGCCGATTCGACGCTCCGCTCGACGTGTTCGTCGTCGTCGAGGGCCGCGAGCGCGGCGTCGAGCGCGACCGCGTTGGCCGCGAACGGCGTGTTCACGCGGGCGTACGCGTCGGCCCACGCCTCGGGGACGAGCGCGTAGCCGATCCGGAGTCCCGCGAGCCCGTACGCCTTCGAGAAGGTGCGCGTGACCGCGACGTTCTCGTACTCGTCGAGCAGGCCCGCGGCGGAGGGCGTGTCGGTGTACTCGCCGTACGCCTCGTCGGCGACGACGAGCGTCTCCTCGTCGACGCCCTCCAGCAGCGCGACGAGCTCCTCGCGCGGGAGCTCGGTGCCGGCGGGGTTGTGCGGCGTCGTCACGTAGACGATCCGCTCGCCGTCGTAGGCGTCGAGGATCGCGTCGGCGGTCTGTGCGAACCCATCGGCCTTCGCGACGGGGTACGTCGCCACCGCGCCGTGGTGGTAGCGGGCGCTCATCGGGTAGTACGCGAACCCCGGCTCGGGCGTGAGTACTCGGTCGCCGGGCGAGAGCATCGCCCGCGCGAGGTAATCGAGCGCGCCATCGGCGCCCGGACTCACCCACACCTGCTCGGGGGCGAGGTCCCACTTCCCCGCCAGCGCCTCGGTGAGGTCCGCGTGAGCCGCCTTCGGGTACACGTGAGCGGACTCGGCGGCGTCCTTCGCGGCCGCGACGGCCTTCGGCGAGGGGCCGAACGGGTTCTCGTTCGAGGAGAGCTTCACCAGTTCGTCCGGGTCGAGCCCGAGGTCGCGGGCCACCTCCTCGACGCCGCGGCCGGGGACGTACGGCGCGTTCGCCGAGAGGTCGCGCGTGTTCATGCGCGAGAGAAGTGGTGGACGCTTCTTAAGCGTGCTCACACCGGGTCGGTCGTCCGTCGGCGTTCGCCCCGTGATTCAGTCGCCGCCCAACCTCCGCTTCACGCGGTCGAGCAACCCTCCGTCGTCCCCGAAGAGCTCGCGCTCGATCGCGTCGAGCTCGTCCTCGCCGAAGCGGTCGTCCGCCCGGGCCTCGACCAGCCAATCGCGCCACTCCTCGTCCGCGAGGACGCCGCGCGACTCGGGGCCCCACTGCTCGCGGAGCTCCGCGCGGTCCTCGAAGGGCACGTCCATGTCGCCGCCGCCCCACACCAGCGGCGAGAGCGCGAACGCGTACTCCGCGTGGTCGAGCGGGCGGAACCGGTACGGGTAGCCGTTGAAGTCGAACACCTCGTCCGTCCCGACCGTCTCGCCCGTCGGGAGTTCCAGCGTCACGTCCATATCGGCGGAAGGCGCTCGACGGTGATGTGCCTTCGGCTACCCCTCCTTGCTGTCTGACCCGACATCTGCCGGCCGGAGATCGGCTGCCCGACGCTCCGCCTCGTCGACGACGGAGGGCTTGCCCGCGAACGCGACCTCGATCGACTCCGGGCCGTACGTCACGTCGGCGTCGCCGCGCTCGTGGAGCCAGGAGACGAACGCCTGCGACTCCCCCGAGGGCGGCAGCTCGAACGTCGCCGTCGAACCCGGAAGCGCCCCGACCGCCGCGTCGCGAAGGCCGTCGACCCCGCTTCCGCCGAGCGCGCTGATCGCCACGGGCTCGCGGGTCTCCACGTCGGCGTCGGCGATCGCGTCCGCGACGATCCCGAGCGCGGCCTCGCGACCCGCGGCGTCCAGCCGGTCTACCTTGTTCACCACGGGGATCACGGGCCCCGTCGCGTCGGCCGCGAGCACCTCGACGGTCGTCTCGACGCGCCGGCGGAGTCGCTCCTCGTCGGCGCTGCCGTCGACCACCGCGAGCACGGCGTCGGCGGCGCCGATCTCGTCGAGCGTCGCCGAGAACGAGCGAACCAGACCGTGTGGGAGATCCGCCACCAGTCCCACGGTATCGGTGAGCAGCACTCGGCGACCCTCCAGCGTCGCCCGCCGCGTCGTCGTCTCCAGCGTCTCGAAGAGGCGGTCCTCGACGGTCACCGACTCCGCGAGGTCGTCGTGTCGGCCGTCCTTGCCGGACGCGTCGTCGACGGACGCGTCGCCGGCCGAGGGGTCCGAGGACTCCGGACTGAAGTCGTCCGCCAACCGCCGCAGCAGCGTCGACTTCCCCGCGTTCGTGTAGCCCGCGAGCGCGACGAGATGGAATCCCTCCGCGCGGCGTCGCGCCCGGCGGTCGGCGGCCGCGTCGGTCAGATCGGCGAGTTTCGCCTCCATCGCGTCGATACGTTTCTCCACGTCGAGAACGGGCGATCCCTTCTCGGTCGCCGCGTTCAACAGCGACTCCTCGGTCGCGCGGCGCACCCGGGGGAGCTCGTACCGCAGCGTCGCCAGATCGACCTGCGTCGTCGCGGCCGTCGACCCGGCGCCGTCGGCGAATATCTCCAGGACCAACCGGTAGCGATCCGTCAGCGTCGTCGCCGCCGGGAACAGATCCAGCAGATCGGTGTACTGGCCCGGCGAGAGTTCGCCGTCGAAGACGACCGCATCGGCGTCCGCCTCGGCGACGACAGCCGCCAGCTCCCGCGCCTTCCCGCCGCCGAGGTTGTACCGCAGGTCCTCCGCGCGCCGCTGTGTCACCTCGCCGACTACGTCGTAGCCCGCCGCCTCCGCGAGGCGTCGGATCTCCGTCGTGTCGGGCGTCTCATCCGCGTTCCGGGCGGCGACGACCGCTCGCCCGCCGTCGAGTCTGTCTCGTACGTTCACTGTGTGTCGTGACCGCGCGCCCGTCGCCGCCGGGAGGGGAGTCCCGACGGGCCCGGCCCGCAGTCGTTCATCCGATCGGCCGTCCGTCCCGGGGATGCCGTCACCCCCGCCGTGCCGACCGACGCGTCCTCGCCGACGCGGCGGTCAGCGAGACGAGGAAGAGGTCTCCATTGAGTGAACGTTCGCCGGACGCGACAAGAGGCTTGCTCCGGCGTGGTAGTCACTGGCGTGCCGGGAACTCACTCCACGGCCTCGATCACGTAGTGGTGCTCGTCCTGTTTCACCAGATCCGCGGGCTCGCGCATGCTTACTGCGTAGCCGGTCGGACCGCGTTCGAGCTCGTGATCGGCGTTCACCCGCACGAGGTTGCCGATCACCTGCGCCGACGGCGGCTTCTGTGCGGCGCCGCAGTCGTACACGGTGAGGAGCTCGTTGCCGTCGTCGGTCTCGTAAACGATCACCCGGGCGTGCGCCGCGAGCCGCCAGCGATCCTCGCCGCTGGGGGGCAGCTTCAGCGTCATGGCGCCACGTCCGGGTCGAGTCCGGCGCGCGCCTCGATCTCCGCGATCACCTCGACGAGGTCCTGTTCGTCGGTGTGATCGCCGTACACGCGCCGGACGAGCGCCGGGAGGGTGTAGGCGTACTCGCCGCGGCTGCGGTGCTCCACGAAGCCGGCACGTCGGAGCACCTTGTTGCGAGCGTACGCGTATCGGCGGTCGCCGGAGCCGTCCGCGGCGCGGTGGGCCTCCACGGGGCCCGCGCGGCCGACACGTCGGTAGGCGCCGAGCATCCCTCGAGTCACGTCATCCAGCGATTCCACCGCGCGGGCGACCCCCGCGACGACGGCCTCGCGGTGGCGCAGTTCGTCGCCGTCGAGGAACGCCGCCGCGTCCTCGCCGCCGTCGAACCCCGAGCGCGAGCGCGCCGGCGAGATGTCGACGCCGTCGGTGGGCGGCACCGCGCTCCCGACGCGCTCGTCGCTCGCGTCCCCCGCGGTGCCGGCAGCGTCGGTGGCGGCGGCATCGCTCACCTCCGTCGTCGCGGCGGCCCCGTTGTCAGCGACTGTGGCTGTCGGGGCGGTCACCCGTCCCTCGGCGTCGTCGGACGCAGCAGCGTCGCCGTCACCCTCGTCGACTCCGTTCGCCGCTTGGGCTGGTGCGGGCGTCCCGCCCGTCGCGGCGGTCGGCTCCTCGTAGTCGTGGAGCTCGGCTTGGTCGTCCGCCGACGGGCGACCGAACGCGGCGTCCCCGTCGCGGCGCTGCGGCTCCGGCGCGGAGCCGTCGTCCGACCTCGACGCGGGAACGGCCGGACCCCCACCGGGAGAGCGGCCGTCTCCGCCGCGATACGGCGCATCGGCCTTCTGCAGCAGCGCCTGCGCGAAGGTGTCGGCCATCTCCGACATGTCGCGCGCCTCCTCCAGTTCGCGTTCGAGCTGGGTGATCCGCTGGTCCTTCTTGTCGAGCTCCTGCCGGAGGTCCGCGAGCTCGGACTCGGTCCGCTCGCGCTCGTCCGTGATCGTCTGCAGCTCCGAGACCAGATCCCCGGAGACGGACTTGAGGTCGGGCCGCTCGAAGTCGTCGAGGCCGGGCGTCGCGCCCGCGTCGAACGTCTGCTTGCGGTGGAACTGCACCCGCCTGATTGACTCGGCCCAGTCGGTCATCAGGAACGCCTCCCCGTCGTCCATGCCCTCGATGGCCTCGCCGTAGTCGTTGCCGAGGATGCGCGAGACGACCTTCGTGTCGTTGTCCCAGGTGAGGCGGTGCCAGCAGAGCCAGTCGCACTGGGTGATGAAGTCCTTCTTCACGTCGGCCGGGCGCTGGGAGATGCCGACGATGCCGAGGCCGTGCTTGCGTCCGCGCTTGCCGATCTTGATCAGCGTCTTGCCCGTCTTGTCCATCCCGGCGCCCTCGGGGATGTACTCGTGGCACTCCTCGACGAGCATCAGGAACGGTTTCTTGAGCTTCTTCTCCTTCGCGAACAGCTGTCTGGCCGTTTCGCGGATCAGCTCGGAGGCCTCGTCCTCGTCGAGGTAGCCCGAGACGTCGAGGATGATCGGGACGTTGTCCTCCAGCGCGAGCGAGGCGATCTTGCCCGCGTGCTCGGCGGACACCTGGATGTCGCACTCCTCGTCGGCGCCGACGTGCAGGATCTCGAACTCCTCCTTCAGCCCGTAGTACTCCCCGTCGGAGTCGACGATGAGCACCGGAAAGCTGTTCGAGAGCAACTTCTCGATGACGACCGAGGCGGTGTTGGACTTCCCGCTGCCGGATTTCCCCGTGATGAACCCTCGGCCAGTCAGGATCTCGACCACCGGAAGCGAGATGGGCGTACCCGGCGACAGCCCCGACTCCCCGCCGGTCCCGTCGCTCACGTCCGCGACGGTGATGGTCTCGTCGCTCATTACCGAACCCTGGCTCCCCACCGGGCTTAAACTTCTGCAGTCGCGTCCGACGCGCGTCTGACGCCGGCGATCGTCGGCAGTTGCCGGCGGACGGACCCGCCGTTCTCGAAGCCGACACTCCAAGAGACGTCGACGGCGTAGCCGCGGCGTGGGTTTAGGTGCCCACCGGTCGACGGCTCCCGCATGGATACGACCCTCGAACTCCACGCGACCGACGCGACCGGCTGGCGGGCGGGCCTGTACGACGACATCCAACACACCTTCCGCGCGCCGGTCGTCAACTGGATCTGGCGAACCGCGACCGCGAACCATCCCGAGTTGATCCGCTACCTGTGGGGGCAGGTGAAGCCGGCCTTCGAGACGCGCGCGTTCGCCGAGGCGTCCGTCGCCTACCGCGACGCCGTGCTCTCGGCCGTCGACGGCCCGCGCTACCGCCCCGGCGACCTCGATCTCGCGCCCGCGGAGGCGCGGGAGCTGCGCGGCCAGATCGCCACATTCGACGCCGTCGCGCCGCGGCTCGGGGTGCTGTTCGAGCTGGTCGACCGGGCGATGAACGGCGGCGACGTGGGGACCGCGGTGCCCGACGAGCCGGCCGCAACCGAGCCGTACCCCACGGGGCTGGACGCCGACCGCGGGCTCGACCCCTCGATGGTCGCCGTCGACGCCGTCCCCGAGTCGGCCGCCGAGGCCGTCGCGTCGATCCGGGAGTTCCACGGCTTCGACGAGGGGCTCCCGAGCGTCTACCGCTGTCTCGCGCAGTGGCCCGGCTTCCTCGACCGGCTGTGGGGTGATCTCGAACCGGAACTGCGCTCGGACGACTTCGAGGCCGCCCTCGCGGACGCGTCGGCGGTCGTGGATGACTGCGTCGAGGGGCTGGCCTACCGCCCGGCGCTCTCCCGGGAGTCGGCGCTGGCGGCCGGATTCGACGGGGACGCCGTCGACGACATCGCCGGGCTGTTCGCCGAGTTCAACGGTGGACCGGTCGAGACGGTCATCCCCGCGCTGCCGCTGTTCGCCGCCGCCGTCGGCGCGGACGGACGACGGCGGCTGTAGTCGGTGCGTCGAGATGTTCTCATCTATTCGAACTCCCCGAGGTCGACCTGTCCCCGACGCCGTCGCCGCCGGCGCTCCCGCTCGGCGTCGGAGTCTCCCTCGTCGGCCCACTCATCGAGCGTCGCGTCACTGTCGGTGGACCGACGCACCACCTCGTCCGCGTCGCCGCCGGCGTCACCCGTGCGATCGAATGTCCGGTCGGACCCCGTCTCTCCGGTCCCCGATCCCGCGGCGTCCGACGCCCCCTCGTACCCGCCGAGGGTCGCCTGCTCCTCGGCGGCGAACGAGAGGTTCGAGACCCGAACGCCGAGCTTTCTGACCTCCTCGCCCGCGAACTCATCGAGGAGGTCGAGGGCGACCTCCTCGACGAGATCCGGGTCGTCGACCGGCCCCGGAAGCGAGTCGGCACGAGTGTTCACGTCGAACGGCGGGCGAACCACCTTCACGCCGATCGTACGGTACATCGCCCCGCGCGAGCGCGCCCGCTCGGCCACGTCGGCCGCGAGGGCGCGAACCCGCTCGCGTTGGGTGTCGGTGTCGGCGGTCCGGCCGGCGGACTCACGCGACAGCGACTTCGGGCGCCCCGTGGGCGTTACCTCGCGGTCGTCGCGGCCGTTCGCCCGCTCGTGGAACTCCCTGCCGCGCGAACCGAACCGTGCCTCGAGATCTGCCGGGTCCGCCGCCGCGAGGTCGTCGGCCGTCTCGATGCCCATCTCCGCGAGGTCGCTCGCGGTGACCGGGCCGACGCCGTGGATGTCGGAGACGGCCAGCGGCGCCAGGAAGCCGGCGGCCTCGCCGGGCTCGACGACGGTGAGTCCCTCGGGCTTGTCGTAGTCGGAGGCGACCTTCGCGGTCGCCATGTTCGGTGCGACGCCGACGCTGGCGGACACGCCCGCCTCGCGTTCGATTCGCTCGCGGACGTGGCGGGCGAGCCCCTCCGCGAGCGTGCGGCCCGATCCGGCACCGTCGCCGGCGTCGCAGTCGCCCGCTTCCACGGTCTCCCACGAGGTCCGATCGGTCACGTCGAGGTACGCCTCGTCGATGCTCACCTCTCGGACCGTGTCGGCCACGTCGTGGAGGACCGCCTTGACCGTCGAGGCGACCTCCTTGTAGAACGCCATGTCGACGGGGCGGTAGTGGCCCGACTCGGCGGGATCGGGCGCGTTCGCGTCGTCCGGGTCCGCGTCGGCGAGGCGGGGTAGCCGCTCGAGGGCCTGCGAGATGGGCTGGGCCGACTCGACGCCGAACTCGCGGGCCTCGTAGCTCGCTGTCGCGACCGCACCGATCGTGTCGCCCGGCTCGTACCCCATCCCGACGACGACAGGGTCGCCCGCGAGTTCGGGGTCCTTCAGCCGCTCACAGGAGGCGTAAAAGCAGTCCATGTCGACGTGAAGGATCACGCGCTCCCCGCCGTCGTCCGTCGGCGCCCCGGGAAGCGTCTCCTCCATGCGTCGAGGGTGGGGTCCGGACCACCGTCAACCTTGCCGGTCCGGAGCGGAAGTGAACTCGGTCGATATCCGAGGGACGGGACGACGGGCGGCCCCTCGGGACGGCGATGGCTGTACCGCCGTCGCCGCTCCCGCGACCGCCGATCGGTCTTCCGGCCGAACACGCTCCCGCGATCCGGCCGCCCGCCGACGAACCGGGACGGCATGGGGGAGGAGCGCCTCCCGTCCGACGGCCCGCCCTACTTCAGCCGTTCCTGTAGGACCGAGGGATGCGCTGCAGTGACCCCCTCGACGCCGCCGATCTCCGAGGAGATCACGTCGCCGAGTTCGTCGCCGTCGGCGGCGCGGACCTCGGCCATGAACATGTGATCGCCCGAGGAAGTGTACAGCGAGACGACCGAATCGAGCTCCTTCAACGCGCGCGTCGCCTCGACGTAGCGCTCGCTGTCCACGTCGATGCCCACGAGCGCGATCGTCTGTCCGGAGAGCTTCTTCGGGTCGACCTCGGCGGAGTAGCCGACGATAACGCCCTCGTCTTCGAGTTGGTTGATGTACTTGCGCACCGTCGGCTTCGAGACGCCGGCGCGGTCGGCGATCTCGGCGTAGGAGGCCTGTGCATCCTCCTCGAGCGCTTCGAGGATGCGGTCGGCCGTCGAGGAGGTACTCATTGTCAGATGATTTCGCGCCGCAGAAAAAATACCTTGCGAATGAGAAAACGGACTCGTGTAGGCGTCAATCCGAGCCGTGAACGCCTCGACCGTGCCGCAGTCGTGCGGTCGAGCCGTTCACGGCCGCCGTTCGCTCACTTGTGCTTGTCGATGAACCGATCGTACGAGCGCTCCCACTCGTAGTCGTCCTCGAAGTACCGCTCCGCGAGCGGCTCGTCGGGCATCTCGCCGATCTGCTGCTTCTCTTCCTGGTAGGAGGGGCGCTCCTCGTCGCGGTAGTACACGCCGGTGAGCACCTCGCCGTCGTACAGTTTGTCCTCGGTCTCGCGCATCAGCTCCTGCGCGTCCGCGCGGTTCGTCGGGTCGAAGTCGTAGTCCTCGGACTCGTTGATGTCCGTGTACGGGACGTACTGCTTGGCGTCCTTGTTCCACGTCGGACACTGCGTCAGGAAGTCGATGTGCGCGAACCCGTCGTGCTCCATCGCCTCCTTCAGGATGCGCTGAGCCTGGTTCGGGTTCACCGCCGCCGTCCGGGCGACGAACGACGCGCCCGAGGTCAGCGACAGCGACAGCGGGCGGATCGGCGATTTCGCCGAGCCGTGGGGCTGGGTCTTCGACTTGTGGCCCTTGGGCGACGTGGGCGAGGTCTGCCCCTTCGTGAGCCCGAAGATCTCGTTGTTGAACACGATGTACGTCATATCGTGGTTCTCCCGGGCGGTGTGCATGAAGTGGTTCCCGCCGATGCCGTAGCCGTCGCCGTCGCCGCCGGCGGCGACCACTTCGACGCCGGGGTTGGCGAGCTTCGCCGCCCGGGCGACGGGCAGCGAGCGGCCGTGGATCGTGTGGAACCCGTAGCTGTCGAGGTAGCTGTTCAGCTTACCCGAACAGCCGATCCCCGTGACCAGCAGCGTCTCCTCGGGCGAACGCCCGACCTCGGGCAGCGCGCCCTTCAGCGACTTCAGGACACCGAAGTCGCCGCAGCCCGGACACCACGTCGGCTGCGGTTCGATCTCGGGCGTGTACTCGTTGCGGTCGACCTCCCGTTCCTCGCCGATTGCACTGAATGCGCTCATTGTCAGTCACCTGCCGCGGGCACGAACTTCGTCTCGTTACCGGGGAGCTCCCCGTCCTCGACGATCTTCGTGGTGAACCCTTCGACGATCTCCGCGGGCTCGAAGGGGTTGCCGTTGTACTTCAGCAGCGAGGAGAGCTGCTCCCCGTGCGTGCCGAGCTCCTTCTGCGTCAGGCCGCGGAACTGCGCGGACGCGTTCATCTCGACGACGAGCGCCTCCTCGACGGAGTCGAGGAACGCACGAACCGCCTCGATCGGATACGGCGCGAGTTCGGCGACCGTCAGCGCCTTCACCGACGTGCCGTTCTCGTTGAGGCGGTCGACCGCCTCCTCGACGGTCCCCTGCTGGGAACCGAACGTGAGGATGCCGTATTCGGCGTCCGCTGGACCGTACTCGACGAGCAGGCCGTTATCGTCGAGGTCGGCGCGGATGGCGTCGAGCTTGCGTTGGCGACGGTTCATCTGCGCGACGCGGTTGTCCGGGTCCTCGCTGATGTGGCCGGCCGGGTTGTGTTCGTTGCCGGTCGCCAGATAGCGACCGCCCTTCTGACCGGGGACCGAGCGCGGCGAGACGCCGTCCTCGCCCTCGTGCTGGAAGCGATGGAACTTGCCGTCGGCCGTGTGCGGCTGGTCGGCCAGTTCGTCCTCGGTGAGCGTCATGCCGATGTCGCCGTTGGGCTCGCGGTCGAAGTGCGAGGCCGGGACGTTCGTCAGCTCGCCCGACAGCTTCTGATCGTAGATGATCATCGTCGGGATCTGATACCCGTAGGCGAGCTGGAACGCCCGCCGCGACGCCTCGTACGCCTCGGCGACGGTGCCGGGCGCGAGCACGACGCGCTGGGAGTCGCCCTGCGAGGTGTACAGGACGTGTTCTAGGTCAGCCTGCTCGGGTTTCGTCGGCATCCCCGTCGAGGGCCCGGCGCGCATCGCCTCGATGAGTACCAGCGGCGTCTCGGTCATCTCCGCGAGGCCGAGGGGCTCGCCCATCAGGGCGAACCCGCCGCCGGAGGAGCCGGACATCGCCTTGACGCCCATGTGCGAGGCGCCGATGGCGAGCGCGGCCGCGGCGATCTCGTCTTCGACCTGCTCGGAGATCCCGCCCAACTCGGGCAGGTTCTGGGTCATGATGGTGAACACTTCCGTCCACGGCGTCATGGGATAGCCCGCGATGAAGCGGCACCCCTCGTCGATGGCGCCGTAGGCGATGGCGTCGGAGCCGGACATGAGCACCTGCTCCTCGTCGTGTTCGCCCGTGGGGACGGACACGTCGGGAGCGTCGACGTCGTACTCCTCGTTGACGAGGTCGTACGCCGTCTCCATGATCTCGACGTTCGGCTCGAGGATCTTCTCGGGCATCGCGTCCCGCATCAGCTCCTCGATGGCGTCGAGCGGGATGCCGGTGATGGCGCACGTGACGCCGACGCCGGCGGTGTTGCGCATGACCTCTCGGCCCTGCTCGCGCGCGAGCGACCGGAGATCGATGTCGTATACGTGCCAGTCGTTCTCCTCGACACGCTCGTCGAAGTTCGGAACCTCCGAGGGGTCGAGCAGGCCCGAATCGTAGACGATGACGCCGCCCTCGCGGAGCTCGTCGAGGTTCTCCGCGAGCGGCTTAGCTTCCTCGTTCCCGTAGTAGGCTTCGTCCTGCGGGTTACGGGCGAACGAGTCGCCCAGCGCGAGCAGGAAGTTGTAGCCGTCGCCCCGCGACTTGACGGGATCGGCGGAGGCGCGTACCTCGACGTAGGTGTGGCCGCCCCGGATGCGCGAGGGATAGTGGCGATGCGTGAAGACGTGCAGCCCCGACCGCATCAGGGCCTTGGCGAAGTTCTGACTGGTCGAGGCGATACCGTCGCCCGACCCGCCAGCGATCCGCCAGATGAGTTCGTCGTCTGACATAGGTACTGATCGGCCCTTCGATGGGCAGTGTTTGGCAGTTGTTCTGCCCGGGACAAATGCCTTGCTATAGGTTCGCAAAGGGTCGATCGTGAGGGTTTCGGGATCGATCGGAGCGACGAGCGATCGCTCGTCCAGTCGATCCGGAACCGCCGCGGCCAATCCGATCTGCTGGTTGTCAGCGATGTTGCCGGAGATCAGGGCTCTATCGAGTGGTATCTGCTCGGTACGAGCGCCACAGAATACTCCGCTCGTCCGGATGATTTTTCACTTGAAACCTAAAATATTATAACAGATACCGAGACATCTCGCGTCAGGACATGAGATGCGTTCCATGGGCCGTCGCGGCGCTCCTCGTCGTGGCGGCCGTTCCCGCGTCGGTCGCCGCGCACGAGACAGCGGAGAACGACCCGCCGCTTGCCGACGCCGGTCTCGATCAACACGTCGAACGCGGCACCGTAGTGTGGCTGGACGGCGGTGGATCCCTCGATCCCGACGGTGAGCTCGTCGCCCACGAGTGGTCGATCCGTACCCCCGGCGGTCGGGAGATCGAACCGAACGATCCGACTGCGGTATCGACGACGTTCACCGCGTCGACGGTCGGCCGATACGAGGTCACGCTGACCGTTACGGACGATCACGGGGTCCACCGAAGCGACACGCTGTACGTCGACGTCGGCGATCCTGAGGCGGGAGGCGACGAGACCGAATCCGAGACCTCGACACCGCAGCCGAACGAGCCGCCGGTCGGCGGTATCGACGGACCTGACAGCGTCGTCCGCGGCGAGCGAGCCACGTTCACCGCCGACGTGTACGACCCCGACGGATCGGTCGCGTCGTACGTCTGGTCTGACGGACGACCGACCCGCGAGGTCGACCGCACCGTCGATCTCCCGGCGGGCGAGACGTTCACGTTCAGCGTTCGCGTCACTGACGACGACGGCGCGACGGCGACGTTCCGGAAATCCGTCCGTGTGCTGACACCGGACGGTGACGCCGCGGAAGCGTCTGCTGATCCGAGTAACGAGAACCCGACCGCGCGTATCGAGGGACCGGACCGAGTCGCGTCCGGCCACGACGCGACGTTCGTTATCCGTGGGAGCGACCCCGACGGAACCGTCGTTCGACGGCTGTGGCCAGAACGCTCCGAGACCGGTGCGGTCGTCGAGCGCGCGTTCTCACGGACGGGAACGTACACGCTGCGCGGCGTCGTCGTCGACGACGACGGGGCGCGAGCGACGGCGACGAAGACCGTCGAGGTGTACGACGAGGGGCCTCCGGTGGTCTCGATCGACGGCCCCGACACCGCGACAGCGGGGAGCACTCAGGAGTACACGCTGGAGGCGTACGACCCGGACGGCGGGGAGCTGACGATCAGTTGGGATCCTCCACAGAACCAGCTTGAGCGTGAGTCGAATCGGTACGTGAACAACGTCAGGATCGAGGGTACCCTTGGTGAGACAGTAGAAGTCTCGGCGACGGTTACGGATGACGAGGGGAACACCGTGACCGCGGTGAAGGAGACAGAAGTCGTCAATTCGATCGAATCCCTCCCTGGTGGATCGGTTCCACAAATCTCTCGAATTAGTTCTGCGTACGACCCTGATTCCAGTACACAGACATCGGGAGTGGACTCCGTTGAACTCGGAACCTACGAATTCCTCGCCACAGTCACACACGAAGAGCAGAAGATCGTCCGTGCAACGTGGCGAATAAATGATACGGATCCCGCCGTCGTCGTTGATACACTCGGTCGGTTCTCTGGCGATCGAGAGACAGAGATCCGTCACATGTTCGTCTCTGAGCGTGGCGGCAAGGTCACGAGAGAAGTCTCGCTCTCGGCCGTCGATGCGGATGGTGACCGGGGCGAACAGAAGTGGATTAGCCGCGTTCATTCAGTGCAGACACATGACCATATCGTGTTCTACGCGACGGAGTCCAGAGAGACCTCGCAGGAAGGCAGTCTCGAGATCGAACCCGGAGAACGTGTCGTTTTCACAGTCGGGTCGTATCAGAACTACCGGCTTGTTTTCGGTGACGGATCCATCACCCGCGGTTCGGGGACGCCAGGCGGCGTGAATGTTGATATATCTCACACGTACGACGATCCTGGAACGTACAAGGCGAGACTTATGTCGACACAAGGCCCGGACGGTGAAGCGCTGAAAACCGTCGACATCAACGTTCGACCGAAGACCTACACCGAGTACTGGTACGAGAGCACCAGTAATACGATTGAACGTGTCGTCTCTGAAGAACAACCCTCAGGGGAAGGCTGGTTCAAAAGATCGGTATACGACTCCGAGACGTACTTTACGGGACGAACAGTATCTGTGAGGGCTGAGGCGGGACGACCGTCGATGCTCGGAGACAACTGGGTATCGACTGGGACGAGTGTTGAGCAGAGATCGCGCCGGATCACTCGCGTCAGGCAGTCGGACCCCGACGGAGCAGGAGACGACTGGCAGCTCGTGGAACGGAACGTTCGTACTGAGGAACAGACGTACTACGAGGACAAATACCAGTGGCTTTCGAGCAAGTTCCAGCGCTCGGGGTGGAGCTACACCGGCGAGACCAGAACGGAGCGGGTCGTCGTCGGTGATGGACACGACCACGACCGTGAGCGACACAGTCGAACCACACGAACGTGTACGAACTGGGATCTCGATCCGAGTCCGTACGGCGGATTCTCGCGCGAGTGTTCTAACTGGAGATACGATACCGATGTCTGGTACACTGGCCACGACCACAGTGGCTACACGTACTCTGACACCGACTACCTGTACAAGACCGAAGTTGAACGGACTCGGACAGTTCACTACCACGAGTACGCGAACGAGCGTGAGTTCACCGTTACCACGGAGACCTTCGCGGAAACCGCATCCTGGACCGAATGGTTGTGGGAACGTCAAAAAAGCACCGTGAGACAGGAGCACTCACTCAAAATTCCTGAGACCGATTCGTATATCTCGGGGACGCTCCGGACGGTTGAAGTTCGATGTGGATCCGACGAAAGTCACCACGACACAGTCATGTGCTGATAGTTAGATGCAAATATATTTGTATAACAAATTATCAGGTGCCTCATGGTAATTACAGTTGTTTGGGTCGTTCTGGTTAGTCTGATGGTGAGAGTATGAATAGTAGATATGCAATCGTACTCGTTGTGATGATCACACTGACTGGATGTCTCTCTTCTGTCGGGTCAAACCCAGAACCGATCGTTCGCAGTCAAGAGCCGGTGGTAATTCATAATAACACACCTGAATCCCCTAAATTTGGCCATCACCAGATTGATGAGAATGTGAAAACACCATCTCCATTGCAGAATAAGACACGACGTAATGATTTGAATGTTACATTTGTTGAAAATACACTATTTAAAAAATTAAATAAATATAGATCAGTAGATGATGCTGGTTCACTAACTTTTGATCCCCGTCTCGCTCGGATCGCTCGCCATCACTCATACGACATGGCTACCCGGAATTATTTCAACCACACCTCGCCCGAAGGTGAAACATTCTCAGACAGACTTCACGAAGCAGAATACGATTGTTACATCAGCCGAGAGAACATCGCCGGAATGTATTGGAAAAACGGGCAATCTGAGACCGAGGAAGAACTTGCGGAGGCCTATCTTCGCGGGTTTATACAATCGCCAGAACACAATGCTGCGATGATTCATCCAGAGATGACCACCGTTGGTATCGGCATCTACGTCGCCAAGGATGGCCGTGCCTATGCCACGATGAACCTCTGTGATGCTGACCCGACGGAGGATAACGCAGAATGACCGAGCCCGACCATTGTCCAACAAGAACGCGAAGACGCTTCCTCGCGGCCACAGGTACCGCGACACTCACCGGAACGGCCGGCTGCCTCGGGTGGTTGCGGGGCGACTCCGACAGCGACGAACCCCGCGGCGGTTGGCACACGGAGGAGTTCACGACCGCGGCGGTGACCGAGACCTTCAGCTATCGGGAGGGAACCCGAACCCCCTACGCAGGCGTGAAGCAGATATACGCGGGCGGCGGCACGCTCGTGGCTATCTACTTCGATTACGCCCACGAACCGTCGATCCGATGGTGGCGCGAAGAGTTCCCGAAGCTGTCGGACCTCCTCGCGGACGACGCGTTCCGCCCGACGCTGCTCATGTATCCGCTCCCGGTCAACGAGTGGTCGATGCTGCTCCCGAGCGCGCTCTTCGAGGTTCGTGCCCGCGGCACCCGAGCCGACGCGTGGGCGTTCCACGAGGCGCTGGTCGACGCCGCGCCGTCGTACTCGTTCGACCTGCTCCGCGACCTCGCTGGAGCCGTCGATATCGACGGCGACGCCGTCGTCGAGGCCGCACGGACGCGGCGGCGACGGAACCAGACGTTGTCGGACCGACAACTCGGCCGAGACAGCGGCGTCGAGTCTCTCCCGGCGTTCCGATGGGGAACCGATCCGATCGAGGGATCGACCGCCGCGGAGCTTCGAGCGTTCATCGAAGACCGGCAGTAATCGCGGGGGCGGGCAGTTCGTGCGTCGCTGGAAGTTATTCCGTGTTTTCGTCGTCGCCTACGCCGTCGGGGCGCTCGGCGTGGTAGTCCGTATCGTACTGCCCCACCTGTCCGTCCAGCCGATCGGGGTTGATCCGCCCGCCGAGCAGCATGAAGTCAAGCACCGTGCAGTACAGCATCGCCTCGACGACCGGCACCGCGCGCGGCGGGAGCACAGGGTCATGGCGCCCGACGACCTGCACCTGCTTCTCCTCGCCCGTCTCCCAATCGGCGGTCGTCTGCTCCTTCGGGATCGAGGTCGGCGCGTGCCAGGTCACCTCGCCGTAAATGGGCTCGCCGGTGGTGATCCCGCCCTGAAGGCCGCCGTGGTCGTTACCGACCGGAACCGGATCGCCCTCCTCGCTGACCGTCTCTGGGTGGTCGCCCTCGTCGAACTCCCAGTTCTCGTTGCGGTCGTGGCCCGTGACCTCGCGAGCGTCGCGTCCGAGGCCGAACTCGAAGGCCGTCGTCGCGGGGATGGACATCATCGCCTGGCCAAGTCGAGCGGGGAAGGCGTCGAACCGCGGTGCGCCGAGCCCGCGCGGGACGCCGCGCGCCTCGAACTCGATGGCGCCGCCGATGGAGTCGCCCGCCTGCTGGTACTCGTCGATCAACTCGCGCATCTCCGCTGCCGTCTCCGGGTGCGCACAGCGGACCTCGTTCTCCTCGCTGTGTTCGAGCATCTCCTCGAAGCTCACGTCGGGGGCGACGACGTCGCCGATCTGGTTGACGTGGGCTTTGATCTGCACGTCGTAGTCGCTCTGGTCGAGCACCGCCTTCGCGACGGCGCCGCCGGCGACCCAGTTCACCGTCTCACGTGCGGAGGATCGGCCGCCGCCACCCCAGTTGCGCGTGCCGAACTTCGCGGAGTAGGTGTAGTCGCCGTGGCTCGGGCGGGGTGCGGTGACGAAGGGTTCGTACTTGCCCGACCGGGCGTCCTTGTTCTGGATGACCATCCCGATCGGCGTTCCAGTGGTGTGGCCGTCCTGGAGCCCGGAGTTGATCACCACCTCGTCGGGCTCGCCGCGGCTGGTCGTGATCATCGACTGGCCCGGTTTTCGGCGGTCGAGTTCGCGCTGGATGCGCTCCTCGTCCAGTTCAACGCCCGCAGGGACACCCGAGACCGTACAGCCCATTGCCTCGCCGTGGCTCTCGCCGTAGGTAGTCAGCCGGAACAGCCGGCCGAACTCGTTGCCGTTCATGTCCGTGTTCGGTGGGTCAGCGGTATAAAATGCGGCGAAGGTGCGAAGAACCGCCGGCGCGGAGGTGTTCAGCGAGGAATACCGCCACCACCCCAGTCAGCGCTCGTGAAGCCGCATCCGGACTGGCTGCGTCGGGCGCGTGGTGATGCTCGCTTCCAGGTTCGCTTCGAGGTCGACCGGGTCGACCACCTCGAACGCGAACCGGCGCAGCAGCGTCGCGAGGATCAGCTTCGCCTCCAGCAGCGCGAAGCGGTCGCCGACGCACCGCCGCGGCCCCGAGGAGAACGGGAAGTACGCCAGCGGGTGCAGTTCCCGTTCCATCTCGTCGGTCCACCGGTCGGGCCGGAACGAGAGCGGGTCGTCGTAGTGGGCGGGATCGCGGTGAACGACCCACTGGCTGATCGCCAGCGGTGTCCCCTCGGGGACCCGGTAGCCGCCGAGTTCGACGTCCTCGGTCGGCTCCCGGAGGATCCCGTGCACCGGCGGGAGCAGTCGCATCGACTCGGTGACGACCCGATCGAGATACTCCAGATCCCGGACGGTGTCGAAGCCGGCGGGGTCGTCGCCGAGTTCGGCCTCCAGTTCGTCGAGGAGACGTTGCTCGACCTCCGGGTGGCGCGCGAGCAGGTGCAACGTGAAGGTGAGCGAGAGGGCGGTCGTCTCGTGACCCGCCAACAGCAGCGTCTTCACCTCGTCGCGCACCTGCTCGGCGGCCATGCGCTCACCGTCGTCGTCCTCGGCGGTGAGCAGCGCCGAAACCACGTCCGCGTCCGGTTCGATCTCGCCGTCACGGAGCGCGCGCCGCTTCTCGTCGACCAGTTCGTCGACGATGCGATCGAGCGAGGCGACCGCCTCGCGGAGCTTCTCCCGGCCGAGCGTCGGCACCGACGGCGGGAGGAGATCGAGCAGGCTGCCGCCCGCGGACTGCTCCATCACGGTGTCGAGCGCGCCGCCGATCGCGGGCGTTCGGTCGCGGATGTCGACGCCCATCAGCGCGCGGGCGACGATGTCGAGCGTCAGCCCCATCATGTCGCGGTGGACGTCACGGACCTCGCCGTCGTCCCAGCGGGCGCTCGTCCGCTCGGTCGTCTCGACCATCATGTCGGCGTAGCCCGCGATGCGGTCGGGCGTGAACGCCGGTTGGATCAGGTGTCGCTGCCTGCGCCAGAAGTCGCCCTCGCTGTTGAGCAGGCCGTTTCCGAGCACCGGACGGAGCTGCTGCTGGAACAGGTCTCCCTTCACGTACCGCTGGTTCTCGGTGACGAGCACGCGCCGGATGGCGTCCGGGTCGGTCAGGAGGAACACGTCCTGACCGAGAACCGTGTAGCGCGCGACCCCGCCGTACTCGGCTGCGACGCGGTCGCGGAAGGCGAAGAAGTCCCGACTGCTCTCGAGGAAGGACCCGAGGAACGGGAGACCGTCCGGACCGGGGGCGGCCTCCGGTGGACGGGGAGGGGTGTCTGTGTCGCTCATGTGATCTCTCCCGTGTCGAAAGGGCAAAGCCGTTCGTGAACGTGCGGTCGGTTCAGTGCGGTTGTCGGGGACCGCGAGGCCTCACAACGCCGCCTCCAGCACCGCCCGGGCGTCCGCTTCCGTGAGGTCGTACGCCTCGGGCGCGTACGACAGCAGCGAGTCGTCCGCAGTCACGCGCGCGGCCTCGCCGAGCCCGTCGGCGTCGACCCCGTCGATCGCCGACAGCGACGCCGGCAGACCGAGCGCGTCGCGGACGCGTTCGACCTCGGCGATCGCCGCTTCGACGCTCTCGGCCTCAGCACCATCGCCTGCACCGTCGACCTCGAACGCCGCCGCGAGCACCGAGAGGTCGACGCCGGCGTCGGCCATCGCACGCAGCGCGTGGGGCGCGATCGCGGCGTGCGCGAGCCCCTGCTGGATCCCGAAGGCGTCGCGCAGGCCGTGCCCGAAGGCGTGGATGACGTTGATCGTCATGTCGCCGGGGCGTGAGATGCCGTACTGCGCGAGGATCACCCCCGCGACCGCGCGGTCCATCGCCGCCGGATCGTCGGTCATCGTCGGGAGGCCGTCCGCGAGCAGCCGGACCGCTCGCGTCGCGGTCGCGTCGGTGACGGCCGTCCGGGTGCGGGCGTACAGCGACTCGATCGCCTTGTCGAAGCCGTTCATGGCCGACCCCGCGAGCACGCCCTCCGGCGTCGTCTCGAACAGCGTCGGATCGTAGAACAGCGCCTCCGGCATGAGGTCGGCGCCGCCGACGCCCGTCGAGACGACCTCAGTGCCGCCGGCGCCGTCGTCGACCTCGGCGGCGATGCCGGCGATGACCGACAGGTCGGCGCCAGCGAGCGTCGTCGGTACGGGGAACAGGGGCGTCAGGGGCGCGGGGTCGTCAGGGGTCGCGATCCCGCCGGTTTCGGCCACTTCCGTGCGGGCCTGATCGAGCGAGAGATCGCGAGCGCGCAGCACCGACGCGACCGTCGCCACGTCGAGGCTGGATCCGCCGCCCACGGGAACGAACGCGTCGGCGTCGAGGTCGTCCGCACGCTCGACCGCCCGGGCGGCCTCCCGCAGGCGCTTGTCCGGCGTCGTCCCCGCGAACACCTCCGCGAGGCGGTCGCCGAGGCCGTCGTCGACGGCGTCCATCAGCTCGGCGTTGCCGGCGACGTTCGACCCGCAGACGACGAGCGCGGTGTCGCGGTCGCGCTCGTCGAGCGCGTCTCCGAGGTCCGTGATACAGCCGCGACCGTAGTGGATCGCGCCGGGATCGTAGTCGAACGCGAACGGCGGCGTGTCGAACGCGGTCATGTGGTCAGGGGTCGGCCGCCCGGCCGAAAACGGCATCGGCGGCGGAAGCGCTCAGCCACGGCGGCACGGTCCGAACCGCCGGATGCAACCGCGAAACTGATATTGCGCGCTGATCGAAATACTCACGAGATGCGATTCACCAACACGCGACAGCCGGACTGGGACTGGTGGGGACGGCTGTGGCCGACACCGGGGGAGACGCTCCGGGACCTTGGCCTGTCCCCCGGAGACTCCGTCGCGGAGATCGGCTGCGGAAACGGCTACTTCGCGCTCCCCGCCGCACGGATCGCCGCTCCCGCGCCGGTGTACGCCGTCGACATCGACGAGGGGCTGCTCGCGGAGCTCGACCGGCTCGCCGAACGCCACGAGGTCGACACGCTCCACGCAGTGCACGGCGACGCCCGGTCGCTTCCGGACCACCTTCCAGAACCCGTGGACGCAGGGTTGATCGCGAACACCTTCCACGGGGTCGACGACCCCGAGGCGTTCGTCGCGGGCGTCGTCGACGCGCTCGCCTCGGGCGGCCGGTTCGTCGTGCTCAACTGGCACGACCGGCCGCGCGAGGAGACGACCGTCGCCGGCGAGCCGCGCGGTCCGCCCACGGACCTGCGGCTCTCACCCGCCGAGACGACGGAACTTGTCGAGGGAGCGAGCGACCTCCGGGAGGTCAAACGCGTGGACGTCCCGCCGTATCACTACGGGATCGTCTTCGGGTAGATCGGGTACGGGTCAGTTCCCCGCGCTATCTCACTCGGAGCTTCACACGGGAACTCACCCGGTACTTCCCCTACTCGACGGCGACGCTCGCCCCGAGGTCGGCCATCGTCTCGAAGAAGCCCGGGAACGACACGTCGACGTGCTCGGTGCCGGTGACGGTCGTCTCCCCCTCGGCAACGAGTCCGGCGACCGTCAGCGCCATCACGAGGCGATGGTCGCCACGGCCGTGAACCGTCGCGCCGCTGAGCGTCGAATCGCCGCCGCGGACCGTCAGCGAGTCCTGCGTCTCGATCACCTCCGCGCCCAACCTCTCCAGCGACTCGGCCATCGCGGCGACGCGGTCGGTCTCCTTGTAGCGGACGTGCTCGGCGTTCACGATCCGGGTTTCGCCGTCGGCGACGGCGCCCAACACGGCGATAGTGGGGAGCAGGTCGGGGGTGTCACCCACGTCGACCTCGACGCCCGAGAGCGACGACGCGCGGACGGCGATCTCGCCGGCGTCCTCGTCCCAGTCGATGTCGGCGCCCATGCGATCGAGGACGCCGACGATCGCGGAGTCGCCCTGGGCGCTGGGCCGGGCGCCCTCGACGACGACCGTCTCGCCCCCCGCCGCGGCGACGGCGCCCGCCGCGAGGAGGTACGACATCGAGGAGAAGTCGCCGGGGACGGCGTACTCGTCGGCCTCGTAGGACTGTCCGCCGGGCACTCGGAAGCCCGTCTCCGTGCGCTCGGTGTCGACGCCGAAGTCGGCGAGCACCTCGCGAGTGATCTCGACGTACGGCGCGGACTTGAGTTCGGTCTCCAGGTCGACCTCGATCCCCTCATCGGTGACCGCACCGGCCATCAGCAGGGCGGTGACGAACTGCGAGGACACGTCACCGGGAATGGCGACCGTCCCGCCGGTCATCGCGTCGCCGACGACCAGCGGTGCCCGCCCGTTTCGGCGGGTCGACTCCGCGCGCCCCCCGAGCGACTCGACGCCGTCGAGGAGCGGCTCTTGGGGACGCGAGCGCAGCGACTCGTCGCCGGTGAGCACGGCGAGGCGGTCGGTCAGCCCCGCGGCCGCGGTGACCAGCCGCATCGTCGTCCCGGAGTTCGCGCAGTCGATCACGTCGTCGGGTGTGTCGGGTCGGCCCTCGAACCCCGTGACGTCGACGGCGTCGGCGCCGTTCTCCTCGTGGGTCCACGCGACCTCGCCGCCGAACGCCTCGACCGCGCGGCCGGTGGCTCTGGGATCTGCGGAGTCAAGTGGGCTCGTGACGGTCGTTCCCGTGCCGTAACCGGCGGCGAGGATCGCCCGATGGGTGTAGCTCTTCGACGGCGGAGCGCGCGTGCGACCGGCGATCCGCGACGGGGAGACGTGTGCGTCCATGTGCCGGAGATACGGGCGGCCGGGCAAGTGTGTACCGACCGCGACACCCGTTGCGGCGCGTGTCCTCCTGTCGCCAGCCGTGGCGACGGCCTCCACGGGCGAACATGTCACACCGAACCAATTTGGCAAAGTAACTACAACACTTGTAGTTAATATTCTCACATGGACGCAACGAACGCGGAACGCCTCCTCGACGAACTGTTCGACCGCGGGCTGGTTCCGGACGATCGCGTCGATGGAGTGGAGCGACTCCGCGACGCCGAGGAGATCTGGCAGGCGCTCGAGTACGCGATGAACGGCGAGATCAGCGAACGGTGGCCAGCCGAGGCCGAGGGCGTCTGACTACCGGACGCCGCACCGGCGACAGTTCGCCGGACGCGATCACGGTTCGCCCGCGCGGTTCCCCGCGACGAAAACGACTATCCCGAGCGTCGCCGCATCCTCCAGCATGACGCGCAAGCTCGGCGCCTTGGACGACCTACTCGCGGCGACTGACGCCGACGCGTACTGCATCGAGGCCGGAAGCGACGACTCGAACCAGCTGTACCTCTCGGGGTTCGACGCGCCGGATCCGTTCTTCACCGCCTACACCGGCGCGGAACTCGCGGTCCTCGCCTCCGGACTCGAGTACGGCCGCGCGAGGAAGGAGTCGCACGCCGACACGGTCGCGCGCCTCTCCACGTACAACTACGCCGAGCGCGCCGCGGAGGAGGGACAGTCGACGGCGCTGTCGGGCGTGTACGCCGACTTCCTCGCCGACCTGGGCGTCGAGTCCGCGCTCGTCCCGGAGCGCTTCCCGGTCGGCGTCGCCGACGGGTTGCGCGAGGCTGGAGTCGGGATCGATGTCGACCGCGACGACGTGATCGAGACGGTCCGGGCGACCAAGACCGACGAGGAACTCGACGCGGTCCGCCGCGCGACGGCGGCAAACGAGGCGGCGATGGCGGCCGCCGAGGACCTCATCGCCGCCGCCGACGTGGCCGACGACGGGACGCTCGTGATCGAGGAGAACGGGGAAGAGTCGCCGCTCACCAGCGAGCGCGTGAAGGAGGAGATCGAGGTCACGCTCCTCCGACATGGCTGCGCGCTCGACGAGACGATCGTCGCCTGCGGCGCCGACGCCGCCGACCCGCACGACCGCGGGTCGGGTCCCCTCGAAGCGGGCGAGAGCGTCGTCATCGACATCTTCCCGCGCGAGAAGGCGAGCAAGTACCACTCGGACATGACGCGCACGTTCGCGAAGGGCGGCGCGAGCGACGCGCTCGCCGAACGGTTCCAGTTGACCGAGGAGGCGTTGGACGCCGCGCTGGAGGCGGTCGAACCCGGCGCCACCGGCGCCGAGGTGCACGCAGCCGCCTGCGACGTGTACGAGGAGGCGGGTCACCCGACGCTCCGGTCGGACCCGGACACCGAGACGGGGTTCATTCACTCGACCGGGCACGGCGTCGGCCTCGACGTGCACGAGCAGCCGGGACTCAATCCCCGCGGGACGGAACTGGAGCCGGGGCAGGTTATCACGGTCGAGCCCGGGCTGTACGATCCCGCGGTCGGCGGCGTCCGCATCGAGGACATCGTGATCGTCACCGAGGACGGCTACGAGAACCTCACCGAGGACTATCCCGTGGAGCTGGTGGTGGAGTGATCCCCCGCGTTCACACTCCGGCAGCCGATCGCGGGGCCGGAGACTGGACCGACCACCGGACTGGCCAGCGAACCGGGAGCGATCCCCGACGGGGCTTTGGTCAGCGCGGCCCATCGATCGGCTATGAGCCTGTTCGAGCGCGTCGCCGACGCGTTCCGCGAGCCGGACGCCGCCGACGAGTCGGAGGTCGACGTGACTGACCCGGACGACGAAGCCGGCTCGGGAGACGGGTCGGTGGACGAGTCAGCGGGGAACGGGGCGAGCGAGCGAACCGCTGCCGTCGTCGCCGTCTGTCAACAGGGGCCCGACGGGATCCGCACCTACACCATCGAGATCGACGCGGAGAGCGCGGACGGAACCGAGATCACGGAGGTCGTCCCCGGTCTGCTGGAGGCGCACTTCGAGGCCGTCGAGGGCGGCGTCGGCGAGGACCACGTCACGGTCCGCGCGGTCGACTTCCGCGGCGAGGCGCGCACGGTCGAGGCGGAGACGCTCGTCGGCGTCCGGTTCGCCGAGCCGGTGTCGCTGGCGGACGTGCGGATGCGGCTGTTGGCGGCGGAGGACCACGGCGGCGACACCCTCCCCTCGGAGTGGTTCCGGATCGCCGCCGTGGAGTAGCTGTCGGCGATCGGTGGAGTAGCGGCCGGCGACCGACGATGCCCCGTCGACCCCGCGTGAACGGCCCCGACCGATACCCTTTCGGTCGCCACACCGATAGCGGGTGGCATGAAGCTGCTCGTCGTCGGCGCCGGGGAGATGGGCCGGTGGGCCGCGAGAACCCTCCGCCCGGTCAGCGAGCGGGTCGCGCTCGCCGACACGAACCCCCAGGCCGCGATGGACGCCGCCGAGGACGTCGTCGACGGCCGGGTCGTCCCGCTCGACACCGACGAGCCGTTCGACTGCGTCGTCCTCGCGGTGCCGATCCCCGTCGTCGCCGACGCGGTCGCGAAGTACGCCGAGAACGCGGCGGGAGGGGCGATAGTCGACGTGTCCGGCGTGATGGCCGAACCGCTCGCGGCGATGGCCGATCACGCCGCCGGCGAGTACGCCAGCTTCCACCCCCTGTTCGCCCCGCCGCGCGGCCCGGGTCGCATCGCGTACGTCCCCGGCGAGGCGGGGCCGACCGTCGAGCGCGTCCGCGAGCGACTGCGGGAGGTCGGCAACGAGGTGTTCGAGACGACCGCGAGCGAACACGACGACGCGATGGGGAAGGTTCAGACGGGCGCACACACCGCCGTCCTCGCGTACGCGTTGGCCGCCGGCGACGTGGACGAGCGCTTCCACACCCCCGTCTCGGAACCGCTGGCGGAGTTGGCGCGGACCGTCACCGAGGGAGAGCCCCGCGTGTACGCCGACATCCGCGAGACGTTCGCCGGCGCCGACGCGGTCGCGGAGGCGGCGCGGGCGCTGGCGGCCGCCGACCGCGACGAGTTCGCGGCGCTGTTCGGGCGCGCCGGCGACGCCGTCGACACCGAATCGCGGGTGACGGCCGGTGACGCCGACTCCCGGTCCGGCGACGCCGAGTCGCGAGTCGACGAGTGAGGCCGTCGAGACAGAACCGTTACCCCCACCGACCGAGTAGCCGCCGGCAATGACTCACTCGCCGCACGCGAGCCCGCAGCCGCGACCGCGGGCGCGTTCGGTCCGCGCACGCGTCCGGGCGCCGCTGTCGCCGCCGCCCGCGAGGTGGTCGCCGTGAGCGTCGACCGCGAGACGCTGCGCGACACCGCGAAGTACCTCCGCAACGCCCGCCCCGTCGACCCCGACGAGGTGTACGAGTACCTCCCCGACCGGCCGCACCCGGCGGTCGTCCGCACCGCCCTCCGCGAGGAGGCGTTCGATCTGGGGCTGTTCGAGCGCGAGGACGGCACCTTCGTCCCCGCGGACGAGGACCCGGTCGACCCGCCGGGCTGGTCGCCGGAGGCGTTCCCCGAGGACCACGCCGAGGCGATCGAGGACCTGCTGTTCGAGCGCTACGGCCTCGACTGGCACGAGGGCGACTCGGGAGACGCGCTCCGGGGGACGATCGACCGGCTGAAGGAGGACTACTACCGCGGCCGGCCCGTCGAGTACGACGCCGACGCCGCGCTCGCGTACGCGGTCTACCACCAGCCGGACTTCTACGCCGCCGTCGGCTACGTCCTCGACCGACTCGCCGACCAAGGAGTGCTCCCCCGGACGCTCCGCGTGCTCGACGTGGGCGCGGGCACCGGCGGCCCCGCGCTGGGGCTGCACGACTATCTTCCCGACGACGCGCTCGTCGACTACCACGCGATCGAGCCGAGCGCGAACGCGGACGTGCTCGACGAGGTGCTCGACGACGCCCGCCCGAACTTCCACACGACGATCCACCGGGAGACCGCGGAGGCGTTCGATCCGGACGCCGTCGGCGAGGTCGACCTCGTCCTCTTCGGCAACGTCCTCTCGGAGCTGGACGATCCCAAGGCGGTCGCCTCCCGCTACCTCGACGCGCTCGCCGACGACGGCTCCTGTGTCATGCTGGCGCCGGCGGATCTGAACACCTCGACGGAGCTGCGCCGCGTCGAGCGCGCGCTGACCCCGCCCGACGGCGACGTGAGCGTGTACGCGCCCGACCTGCGGCTGTGGCCCGGCGAGGCGCCGAGCGACCGCGGCTGGTCCTTCGAGGAGCGCCCGGATCTGGCCGTCCCCTCGTTCCAGCGGAAGATCGACGACGCGGCGACGCGCGCGTACGACGAGGAGCCGGGAACCTACGTCAACACGGACGTGAAGTTCTCGTGGGCGATCCTCCGCCCCGACGGCGAACGACGCCACCCGGTCGTCGCCGGCGCCGAGCGCCACCACCGGATGGCCGACTCCGAGGACCACGTCACAGACCGGGTGAACCTCCTCGCGGTGAAGCTCTCGGACGACCTCGCGCCCGACGGCGCGAACCCGCTGTTCAAGGTCGGCGACGGCAGCGAGCGGCTGGAGCACTACCTCGTCCTCACGGGCGAGTCGTCGCTCAACCGGGATCTGCGGGAGGCGCCGTACGGCGCGATCCTCTCGGTCGAGAACGTCCTGATCCTCTGGAACGACGACGAGGGCGCGTACAACCTCGTGTGCGGGAAGGAGACGGTCGTGGACATGGTCGCGGCCTGAGGCGGCGTCGCGACGTTCTGAGGGGGAGGTATCGCGATCGCCGACGGCTCGGGTCAGTCGACCCGTCGTTTCAGGCCGGGCCGTAGCGCGCTACACCGACGCGTGCGACCGCGACGGCGACGCCGCCGGCGACGACCACGGCGGCGACCGCGAGGTACGACGCGGCGTCGGGGCTGCCGACCGCCAGCTTCGCGGCGACGTTCGCGGGGTTCGCGGGCGACAGCGCTGCCGCGCCGAACAGCCCGAGCACGCCCAGCGAGTACACCGTCTGGGCCGCCCGCCTGTCGGGCGCGGTGAGCGCCAGCGCGGCCCCGAGCGCCGTCACCAGCGCCGCCAGCCCCGCGGTCAGCCCGAGCAGCCCCAGCACGCCCGCGACGGTCGCGAGCGCGCTCGGCGAGGGCGCGATGGCGGTGCCGTTGGCCGACAGCAGCGCGAGCCACAGCGCCGCCTGGATCGGCGCGAGGCCGGCGGCCGCCAGCAGCTTCCCCTCGACGATGTCGGTCATCGTGACGGGGGCGACCCGGAGCAGTTCGAGCGTCCCGCGCTCCAGTTCCTCGGTGAGCGAGTCGACCGTCACCGACCCGGCGATGAACACCGGCAGGAACAACAGCAGCGGGACGAGCACCGTGTAGGTGAAGCCGAAGTACGGCGACGAGCCCGCCCGCGGCGGCAGCTCCAGCGTCTCAGCCGTCAACGAGGCCGACCGCTGATCGCGCTCCAGTCGCTCGAACGCCCGCAGCGCCTCGCGGGCGCGCACGACGACCAGCGTCGTCCCGACGTTCCCGTCGGGGACGAGCACCCGGACCTCGAGGGTGCCCCGCTCGGTCGCGGTCGACAGCATCGCCGCGTCGACCCGTCCCTCGGAGAACGCGTCGGCGGCGGCCCCCCGCGTCGGGTATCGCCGGGCGTCCATCCCGTCGGTCCCCCCGACCGCGGCCGCGAGGTCGCCGGCGTCGTCGCCCGCGACGGCGGTCTCGACCGAGTAGCCCGCCGCGGCGCCGGGGTCGTACAGCGAGACGAGGCCGACGACGAGGAACGACGAGAACGCCGCCACGAACAGCTGGATCAACAGCGCAAGCAGGATCGTCTTCTCCGAGCGCAGCGACGCCAGCTCGCGCTTCGCGATCGTCCAGCGCGGGTCCCGGTTCGCGCGATCGCCCGCGGCGACGGTTCCCGGGATCGGGTTCGGGGCGTCCTCGGGAGGGCTCTCTCCGCTGGCTCCCTCACGATCACTATCCAAGGGTGCTCACCACCGTGAGGTCGTAGGCGAAGTGGATCGCCATCGCGACGAACAGGGTCCCGGCCCACGCGCGACGCCCGCGCGTCGCGCCGACGGCGCCGATCGCCGCCGTCACGACGTGAAGCACCAGCGGGAGCGCCAACAGCCCGAGGCCGGCGAGGGGACCGAGTCCCCCACCCACCCCCGAGGTACCGAACGCCGCCCGCCCGAGCGGGAGCGAGCCGAGCCCGACGACCTGGACGACAGCGGTCGCCTTCTCGGCGACGAAGAAGCCGGCGCCGGACAGCGCGCCCAGCTTCAACGCGGTGGGGAGGTCGCGCTCGAAGCGCGACTGATGGAACCCCGCGAAGATGGCGACGCCCTTGGCGAGTTCCTCGACGACCGCGACGACGACGAGCAACGCGACGATCGCGGCCCCCTCCGGCAGCGCGAACAGCACCGCGATCCCGAGCAGTTCGGCGACGAACACGAACGGGATCGACAGCGCCGAAAGCAGCGCCACGTCGCGGGGGCGGTGCAGGTGCACCGCGAGCGCGTCGAGGAACTTCAGCGGCACCGACCGCTGGGTGAACATGTCCTCCTCGCGGTAGACGCCGACCCCCATCGCGAACAGGGTGCCCGCGACGAGGTAGAACGGCCCCGTCGAGAACAGGTACTCCGCGATCGACACCGCCTCGCCCTGGAGGTCGCGGACGACGAGCGTCAGCGGCGAGATGAGCGCGACGGGCGTCACGGTCGCGAAGATCGCGGGCACGAACGCGTACGTCGTCAGCGCCACCGAGACCGTGACCGTGACGAAGGTGAGCTCCTTGAACGACCGCGCGAACATCGCGCCGACGAACGTCGCCGCGAGGAACACGAGCGCGATCGGGAACACCGCCGCCACCGAGAGGGGACCACCGCCGACGGCGACGGCGATGAGTGTCGTCGCCGCCAGCGCGACCCCCGCGTACGGGAGCGTCTTGCCCGCGACGATGTCCGTCCGCGACAGCGGCGCGACGAGCAGTAACTCCCCCCGCCGGTTGATCCGCTCGTTGAGGATCGTCGACCCGTACGCCTGGATGACGAAGTTCATCGGCACGAGAAACGCGAACGCCAGCACGAGCGAGGAGAACGGGAACGGCGGCGAGATCTCCGCCGGCGACCCGGTCGGCTGACCGCCGAACAGCGACCCCGCGGCGCCGCCGAGGTCGGGGACGCCGAGGCCGCTCCCGGAACCGCCGTCGCCAGCGGCCCCCGCTCCGGCGGATCCGTCGCCCGCGCCGCCACCGCCGCCGGCGCCGCCGGTTCCGTCGTCGCCGGACGAGTCAGCTCCGGCCGCCCCTGCCGTCCCGTCGCTGGCCCCGACGCGCTGGCTCGCGCGCTCGACGTAGCTGAGGGTGACGCCGACCGGGAACGCGGCCGACTGGTTCTCCTCCGCGAGCAACAGCCGGTTGTTGTGCCGCTCGACGGCCGACCGGAAGGCGCCGAGGGCGGCCTGTCCCTTGCGCGTGTCCGCCACCGAGACGGTCGCCTCGCGGTCCGACGGGTCCCGGTCGTCGACGTACACGTCGGCGTTCGGCGTGCCTTCCGGGACCGCCTCGAGCGGCGTCGAGTCGCTGACCGGCTCGTGATACGGGCTGTCCGGGCCGACCGCGACCGCGTAGATGTCCTCGTCGAGCGCGACGCCGCCGGCGAGCACGCCGCCCGCGGCGACGCCGAGGGTCAACAGGAGCGCGACAGCGCCGAGGACGGCCGTCTTCCGGTCGAGGCTGCCGGTCGCCCGGGACACCTCCCACCGCGCGACCCGGAGGAGCTTCCGGGGAGAGACGCTCACTCCGCGGCCTCCGGCGAGTCGGAGGGGGCAGTCGACTCGCACCCCCGCTCGTCGTCTGCCGAATCGGGTGCCACCCGCCGGCTCCCCGGCATCGGTTGGCCGGCCACGTCGAGGAATATCTCCTCCAGCGTCGACTCGCGTGTCCGGATGTCGACGACCTCGCCGCCGGCGTCGACGACCGCCTCGCGGACGTCATCGACGGCGTCCATCGAGTCGACGGTCGACACGTGACGGTCGCCGTCGGGCTCGCTCCCGTCGACGGGGGCCGTCGTGAACACGCGATACGTGGTCTCGCCGTGTTCGTCGCGGATCTCCTCGACCGTGCCGCGCGCGACGATCTCGCCCTCGTTCATGATCACGACGCGGTCGCACACCGACTCGACGTGATAGAGGTTGTGCGCCGAGAACAGCACCGTCTTGCCGGCGTCGGCGAGCTCGCGGACGTACTCCAGCACGTAGTTGGTCGTCAGCGGGTCGAGCCCGGACGCCGGCTCGTCGTAGATGAGCACGTCCGGGTCGTTGACCAGCGAGCGTGCGATCGCGACCTTCCGCTTCATCCCCTTCGAGACGTCCCCCAGCCGGCGGTCGCGGTGCTCCAGTTCGAGGTCGTCGAGCGCGGTCTCGATCCGTTGGTTCGCGGTCTCGCGCGGCACGTCGTACAGGTCCGCGAAAAAGCGGAGGTAGCTCCGCGCGGTCATGTCCTCGTACAGCGGCGATTCCTCCGGGAGAAAGCCCAACGCGGTGCGCGTCTCCGGGTCGCCAGCGGACTCGCCGGCGACGCGAACGGCGCCGGCCGTCGGCTCGATGAGCCCCGCGAGCGTCTTGAGCGTCGTCGTCTTCCCGGCCCCGTTCGGGCCGACGACGCCGAATATCTCCCCCGGCTCCACGTCGAAGGTACTCCCGTGCACGGCGACGAAGTCCCCGTACACCTTCCGCAGGCCGTCGACGGTTATCACACCGTCCGATTCGCTCCCGTCGATAAGAGCCCGTCGCCGCGCCTATCGGCCGTGAGAACGCCGTCGCCGGCGGCTCGCTGTGATGTGCGACTCGCTCCCGTGACCGACACACTTCCGTGGCCGGTTCACTCCCGCGGCCGGTACTCGACGCAGCCGAACGTGGTGTACTGCTCCGGGGTCTCGGCCGTCTCCCCGCCGTCGACCCCGTACGGACCCTCGATCGAGTTCGCCGTCAACGCCCGCTCGTCCGGCGACCACGCCGCGTCGGCGCCGGCCGCGACCGCCGCCGTCCCGTACGAATCGAAGGTACTCTGTGGTGACATATATCGTCGTACGTGTCCATCCGAAATATGTGTTTTGACAGGTTACTCTGTCTTGAGTAAATATTTCAGCCACATCCTGCGGGGCATCGGCCGAGTCGCGGCGCTATCGCATCGACGGCCCCACTAGGGGCTCGTCCGAGGAAGCAGCTGCTCTCGGGGGAAGAATACACTGGAGGCCGATCAGTCGCAGTGAGAACTCAGTCGTCGTCGCGGTCGCCGCCGTCGGCTCGGGGTTCGGGTTTCTCGTTGCCTCGTTCCCAGACGCGGTCCGCGGAGGCACCGTGCGGTGCGGTGTGGCTGACGTCGGCCATGGTTCGGTCTGTCATCGTAGCTCCCAAAAACACCTCCCGGTATATCAGCGTTGCATGGAATTACCTTAGACACACTGTACCATATTAGGACATTAATATTGGCTCGAGGTCGACACTCACGTCCGATCAGATCTCCGGGCCGAGTCCGCTCGACGCTCGGTCACTGTCCAACTTCATCGGAGCGAACCGACCGGGCTCGACCGACGTGTCTCGATCGGCGGCGGACCCCGCCGATCGTTCGGACGAGGCAGACATATGTAGGCGGGCGCAGACGGCGTCGATATGAACCGGACGATCGTCGATCTGTTGGCCGACAACGCCGAGCACGCCGGCGCGTTCGCCGGGCGCTTCGACGAGGTACAGGACGGACAACACCCCGAGGCGGTGACGGTCTGCTGTTCGGATTCGCGGGTGTTGCAGGACCAGATCTTCGGCAACGAGACGCCCGGTCGCCTCTTCACCTGCGGCAACATCGGGAACCGCGTCATCCAACGGACCGACGCCGGCGAGGCCGTCTCCGGCGACGTGCTGTACCCGTTAGCGCACGCGGGGACCCGGACGGCGGTCGTCGTCGGTCACACCGGCTGTGGCGCCGTGACGGCGACGTACGACGCGCTCACGGGGGCTGGTGGCGGGGACAGCGAGCCACCGGGGATCGAACACTGCGTCGGTCTGCTCGCCCCCCACCTCGAATCGGGCGTCGACCTGCTTCCCGACGATCTCGACGACGCCGAGGCGGTGAACCGGCTCGTCGAGTACAACGTCGACCGACAGGTGGATCGCCTCGTCGACAGCGATGACGTGCCCGACGAGACTGACGTCGTCGGCGTCGTCTACGACTTCCAGGACGTCTACGGCGGCGAACGCGGCGAGGTCCACGTGATCAACGTCGACGGCGAGCGCGATCCGGAGGCGCTACGGGCAACCCACGAGGAGGTCGCCGACCGGGTCCGCCGGCTCTGGAACTACTGAGGCGACGCCGGGTGTGACCGGGACCCACGGGGGCGACCGATTGAAACCGGCCGGGACGGATCCCGGTGCATGAACGAGTTCTCCCCGCCGGACGACGGGGCGCTGATCGCCGGTCGCGCCGACTGGATCGACGCCGACGCGGCCGCGCGCCTGACCGCCCACCCGCTCGACGGCGTCGACACCGAGTACCCGCACGCGACGGGCGCGATCGACGGCCCCGGCGACGTGACGCCGCCGCGCGAGCGCCACCCCGTCTTCTACGGCTGCTTCGACTGGCACTCGGCAGTCCACAGCCACTGGTGCCTGGTGCGCGCGCTGCGGCTGTTCCCCGAGCACCCCGACCGCGACAAAATCGTCGCCGGGATCGACGATCGCCTGACGTCCGAGCGCGTCGCCGGCGAGGTGGCGTGGTTCGACGACCGTGAGACGTTCGAGCGCCCCTACGGCTGGGCGTGGCTGCTCGCGCTCGCCGCCGAACTCGACGGATGGGACGATCCCCGTGCGGTCCGGTGGAGCGACGCCCTCCGTCCGCTGGAAGAGCGGGTCCGCGCGCTCGTCCGCGAACGGTTCCTCCCGATGGAACGCCCCCAGCGGGTCGGGACGCACGGCAACTCCGCGTTCGCGCTCTCGCTGATCCTCGATTACGCCCGGACGGTGGGCGACCACGCGCTCGAATCGGACATCGTCGAGACGGCGCTCGACTGTTACCGAGACGACGCCGACGCGCCGATCGGGTACGAACCCTTGGGGTGGGACTTCCTCTCGCCCGCCCTCACGGAGGCGGACCTCATGCGTCGCGTCCTCGACAGCGGCGCGTTCGCCGACTGGTTCGACGCCTTCCTTCCCGAGGTGGACGCGCTTCCCGCGCCCGTCTCGGTTGCCGACGGCGAGGGCGGCGTCGCGCTCCACCTGATCGGGTTGAACGTCTCGCGAGCGTGGATGCTCGCCGGCGTCGCCGACGCGCTGCCGACCGGACCGCGGCGGGAAGGAATTCGTGCGACCAGCATTGCGCACGCTCGCCGCGGGGTCGACGAGGCGTTCACCGACGACTACGCGGGCTCTCACTGGCTGTCCTCGTTCGTCTGCTACCTCCTCACACGCAACGAGGGCGGGATCGGAGTCGTGAACTGACGCGCTCGGTGGGAAACGGCGACGCTACAGTGCCGATTTGAGGTCCCAGATCAGCGACCGGATCCTGTATCCGATCGACCCCTTCCGGTAGCCGTTCCAGCCGCTGATGCCGCCAGCGAGCGTCGTGGCGTCGTACCCCGCGGCGTCGAGCACGTCCGTCGCGCGCTTGGCGACGACGCCCATCTTGCACACGACGACCACGTCCTCGCCGCGGGGGATCTCGTCGAGGTGCGCGCGGAGCGTGGCGTCGTCGCCGCCCCGGAGGTCGCCGTAGACGGGCACGTTGTGGCTGCCGTCGATCGCGGTCCGCTCAAAGGCCGATTCCGGGCGAATGTCCAGCACGAACGGAGCGTCGCCGCCGTCGAGGCGGTCGTCAAGTTCCTCGGGACGGATGTTACTCATCAGTACAGTCTCGTCTTCCGAATTCAAATCCATGGCGCTTTCGTGGGCGGATCGGATGGTCGGCGCCGGCTACCTGCTCTCCCGCTGTTCCACCTTGTTCAGGTAGGTGAAATCCACCATACACACTATTGAAACGTTTTGATGGGTACCACCAGGAATATACTAGTGGTAAGATTCTTCGTCCATGGTAACTTATTCGCATCTATGTCAGCAGAGACGGATGGACAGGGACGGCTGTACATCCCGAAAGAGGTGCGCGAGAAGTACGGCCAGAAGTATCACATCGTTCTGTACGAGGACAGAATCGAGTTGATCCCGGTCGCGGACGACCCACTCGCCGCTGTCCGCGAAGCGGCAGGTGAGCTTCACGGTGCATCCGCCGAGGAAATCCGAGAGGACATCGAGGCGGAGGCGAAAGACGAAGCTGAAGAAGTTGGTGGCGACAGATGACGGTGTACGTCGAGACGGATTTCTTGCTCGCACTCGCCAAAGACAGTGATTGGTTGCAGGGCTCCGCTGAGGACGCTCTTGGCGAGTACGACATCGAAACGTCACCGTTCTCGTATCTCGAACTCCTCCTCGCCCGAGAACGCTACGAGTTCGACTACGTTCCGCTGGTGGCGAACCTGCTCGAACTCGTCCCTGTGCGGAACGAGGAAGAGAAACAAGTAATTCTGAAAGCTGTCAACTACTACGACGAGGGAATGACGCCGTTCGACGCCTTCCACGCGGCGACTGCGGAAACGCGAGGGATGGACGTACTCTCCTCTGAGAAGGACTACGAAGATATCGAGGTAGAACGAGTCCCACTCGAACCGACCGACGAGGAATGACTCCAGACGGAGGATATAGTCCCAGCTGAACGAAGTGCGGTACTCGTAGTGGTTGTCGTGGCCGCGTGTGCTACAGACTTGCATCGAATCTTTCGGCTGCACATCAAGTCTAAAATTTCGCATAGTGGCGTCGAGAATCGACCCCACCTCACTAATACATAGTCAGAAGCTCTGTAGCAGCCGTGCTTACGCCTATCGACTCTCCCGCTGCTCCACCTTGTTCAACTCGATCAGCAGTCGGAAGATCGCCTTCACGAGGTTCGCGTCCACGTCGAAGCGCTCGGCGTTCTCGCCGGCGCGGTCCATCACGGCCTGCTCTTGGGTCTCGTCGGTCGTCGGCAGGTCGCGACGCTCTTTCACGCCGGCGATAGTGTCGGCGACGTACGTGCGCCGGGCGATCAACTCGACCAACTCGCGGTCGATATCGGCGATCTCTTCGCGCAGTTCGTCCAAGCTCATCGCCTGCAGTTCCTCGGGTGTCTGGCTCGTGTCGTCGTAGCTCATTGTGTGGTCTCGTCGGTTCGTTCTCCGGTCACAGCACTCGTGCGCCGGACTCTCGCGTCCGGGTCAGTCGCGTTTCGCCGTCGCGGGTGGCCCACCGCTCGCGCACCGTCGCCAGCGCCTCGCGATCGCCGACGGCGACGACGCTCGGGCCGGTCCCCGACAGCGAGACGCCGTCGGAGTCTGCCATCGCCTCCACGGCGGGGTCGGTCGGGAACCCCAGCGCCGCCGAGAAGGCGAGGCCGTTCACCGTCATCGCCCGGGTGTAGTCGCCCTCGAGCGCCAACTCCGTCGCCAACGCCGCCATCGGCGCGACTCGTTCGCACGCGGAGACGTCCGTATCGGCGGAGTACGCCCGTTCGGGCGGCGTCCACACGAGCGCGTGCTCGGCGAACGGGTCGTCGCTGGCGAGCAGGTCGTCCGCCGTGTTGTCGGTGACCGTGACGCCGCCGAGCATCGACGCCGAGGCGTCGTCGAACGCGCCCGTCACGGTGACGCCGGCGTCGCGCGCGGCGCGGACGCCGACGCGGCACGCCTCGGTCTTGGTCACGTCGGCGTCGGGGTCGTTCGCCACCTCCAGCCCCAGCGCGGACAGCGTCGCCAGCACCGTCGCGTTCGCGGCCGCGCTTGAACTCTTCAGCCCCGCCGCGGTCGGCACCTGGCTTTCGGTCTCGACGGTGCCGCCCTCGCGAGTGCCGTAGCGGTCGACGACGCGCTCGACGCATCGCTCGATCAGCGTCGTGTCGCCGTCGGGCGCGTCGGCGATGGTGCCGGTGACGCCCTCGGCGTCCCGGTCGAGCGTGACCGTCGCGGTTGTCTCCAGGTCCAGCGCGAACGCGGCGCCGCGGCCCGTCGCGAGGGCGTTGACGACGGTCCCGGCGCCCGGCGCGGCGGCGCGTCCTTCCATGAATCGAGGCGCGCGTTCGCCGGGGTAAAGCGTGGCGATCGTGTCAACATCGCGGTCGCGGGGGAGACTAGGGGGAACAGATCTGCCACGGCAAGCGGTGATCGGAGTCGATGGGAGTTGAGAACTGTTTCCGTTAGCGTCGTACTGCTATCAGGTATGCGATTCCCGTCAGGGAACCCCAGACGAGTGTCGCAACAATTCCAACAGTCAGCAGTGGGCTCCGACCAAGCAGGCCGGCACCACCCCAGATCAGGATGCCAAGCGTCGCGAGAGCCTGGATGTGCACTCCCTCGACGGGGACTGACCGATCTGTAACGGTTCGTACCATTCCATACCCCCCTGCAAGCAGCGCAATGAGGTAACAGACGCCCCCGAGGAGGCCCCAGGCCGACCACAGACTCCCGAGCAGCGTCGGTCCATCCGACGGCGTGGCTGGCGACGTCGCTACCGGTGTCGCCGTCCTGGTCGAGGTCTCCGTCCGTGGCGTTGTCGTTGCCGTTCCCGGTTCGATCGTCGTTGCGGTCGCGTTGCTCTCGATGCCGAGGCTGTCCTCGACGACGAGGGTAACGTCGACGCGCTGGGCCGGCATCTCGAACGTGTACGCTGGCTGGGGTCCCGCTGAGAGGGCACCCTCGTCTCTGGAGAAGCGGTACCGAACGATCTGTCCCTGCCCGTTCGTCGACCCGTTCGCGGAGAGTTGGACTTCCTCCCCCGGAAGCGGGTTCGTCGGGGCGTCGATCGTCGCAGTCGGGCGGGTATATTCGGGTTCGGGTGGTGTCGCTCGGAACGGAATAAAGTCGACCCACCCCTGTTTCGTGACGACTTCGTTCCCATCACCTGCCGGGAGAATCGACGAGTGATACGGGCCATGTCGGCTCCCCCAGTAATTAGATTCGGCCTTGACGGCACTGGACGATTCAGTGATGATACGAGCCGTCGTGTTGGCCTCGATGACCTGTCCGATATCGACTGTGAGACCACGACGTTGACCGTAAATCCCGTTGTTTGTGAACCGGTAGCTGCTGTTCGCTGCACCGGTTTCTGAGAGGCTTATACCGGTTGGGACGTCGCCGCTTACCCCTTGGATCGTGAGTTCACTCTGTTCGGCCGGCCGTGTTTCACTGGACTTGTCCGTCCGTAAAACGACGGTATCATCCCAGAGTGTCACAGCACGAAGTTGGTCATTGATCGCCGGATCCGAGATGAGGTCGGACAGCGGAATGTCGGACCGTTCCTGACTTACGATCACACCTCCCTCGCCTTCAGCAACGTAGCTCCCCGTCCCCGGTTGGACAGCCGGTAGTTCGACCGGATCGGCGAAGCGATTCGTATTGAACACGATAGCATTGCCCCGAACTGTCGTTCCCATCACCCCCCGAAGAACCAGTCCGTAGGTGTTTGCAGCGATGACGTTGTGTGCAACGGAGAGATCCCCGCGCTGTGTGATGGGTGTCTCCACGATGAGTCCCGCACCGGCGTTATTCGTGAGTTGGTTGTCGTGAACCGCACTGCCGTATATGATGAGCTCCGACTGAACCGAGAATCCGTGTCCGCCACTATTTTTGATCGTGTTGTTGGAGGCGGTGAGCGTCCGTGTTGCGACCTCGGTGTGTATCGAGACACCGGAATCCGCATTGGCGACGATCCTGTTGCCGGAGATAGTTGTCGTCGTGAGTAACGTGCCAGCTAATTCGATTCCGTTGTCACCATTGTCAGCGAGTGTGTTATCAGTGATTTGTCCCTGCCGAAGTTGCCATCCAGTGACGTGCACCCCATCACGAGTGTTGTTGCGAATGGTATTGTTGGAAACATCGACTGCAAGTTCGAGCCCCCGTGTTGTGATATCGATGCCGTGGCCTGTGTTATTCGTGAGGGCGTTCTCTCGTAGTGTGATGTCGCCGTACTGGTAGACTTCCCCACCAGATTGCCGTATCTGGAACCCTGATTGGGAGTCTCGAATCCGATTGCCGTATCCCGTGATCGATGTGGTCTCGCGAGTCGTGACCTGGATTCCGTTATTCCCAGCCGTGATTTTGTTGTGTGTAAAAGAACTCTCGGTGCTCTTAGCGCGAACGGCGATACCACTGCCTTCGACCTCGTTGATTCGATTCCGCGACGCCTCGAGACGACCGACACGATCGGCCGCGACAAAGACACCCGCACCGTCTATCGCGTGAAACGCCGAGCCGACGACTGTGAGTCCGTTCACCTGTGTCGTCGGCGGCCGTTCGGGCACCGAATCTATTTCCCGTGGTGGCGTCACGTCGCCGACGGCGAACGGCGCCTCGACACCGGCGGCGATCTGCGAGACTCCCTCCTTCTGGAGGTCGACGGTAACCGGATAGGTCCCTCGTGTCGTTGGATTCACTGCGTCCTCATATTCGACGATCAGTTGGCCGTCGCTGGGGATGGAGACGGACTTCGAGAGGGAGATCCGTAGCCGGGACCGTGTCGCCGAGACCTCCGCCACTGAATCAGCAAACGAGCGGTCGACGCTCCCGTTTCGATTCCGGTCGAGGCCGATCCGTTCAATGCTGTCCGCGCTCACGGCCGCGACGGAGCCGTCCGAGTCATGCTCGAGGTGGATCGTGTCCAGTGAGACCCCGACACCGGGCTGTAACGCCAAGGTGTGCACCGCGTCGGCGCCTGCTCCGTTCGGGGTAGTCAGCGAAACCCGGTCAGTCGTGCCGGCGGTCGGACTCGCCTGAATCGCGTGGTCGCCGATGTCGTGGAAGGTCGACCGACGAATCGCGATCGGAGGTGCCGCAGTCGTCTCCGTAACTGCAAGCCCGGCGCGGGTGAAATCTCGGAACGTCGAATCGACGATCTCGATCGTCCCATCGCTGCTCGCCACGGAAACGCCGCTATGGCCGCCTTCGAGGGTCGTGTTCTGGAGACGGAGTGAACTACCTTCCCTTCCCGTATATTCGAGGCCACTCCACCGACGGTCCGCAGTCGCGCCGTCGGCTCGCGTGATCGTGACGGGACTGGCTGCTGTCCCATTCGTGTGGAGGGAACCGTCCACGGTGACCGTGATGTTCTCGGCAAGTTCGATCCTCGTCCCCGGTTTCACCGTCAGTGTCGCGCCGGGCGCGATCTCGAGATCCTGGACGATCCGATACGGGCCATCGGCCGGAGTCCAGGTCGTTTCCGTAGTGATCGTCGACTCGACGAACGTGACGTCGGGACGCGTTGTCGCGGCTGTAGCGGCGGGCGCAAGCAACGAACTAACCAATATTGTAACTACGAATACCACTCCACCCGTCCGCAGCCAGCTGTCTGTCACCCGTATCAATCGTGTCACTCGGTAGCTCCGAAGTACGCGACTGCTTGTCCTCTTTGTTTAAAAAACAGTGCATTTGGCCGGTAGTGTTCACATAACGATCGAGCCGCAAGGGGTAGCGATTTTAAATCGCTTAACCAGCCGGATACGACGGCGTGCGGCCGCGGGTCGTCGATGACCTGACATCGGCGCACAGCCCGTCGAGCACAGCTGGATTCCGGGGGCCCACGACGAGGATCTGATCGACTTACAGTAGGTGATCAGTTACGGTACCGATACGGACGCACTCGACGGGCTCTTCGAAAAAGCGGAATCCCACGACGCTCGACCCCGACGAGCGCCGCCCTTCTCGCTGCTGAGGAGGACATCACCGAGGACCGAACGGGGAGTGCGGAGGAGGGCAGGCGCCGCGAAAGAGTCGATCCGCCGCCGCCTCACAGTATTTGTATCTCAGGCACGAACTCGAGGCATGCGCGTCGTGTTCGCCACGGACCTCTCGGAGGCGAGCCGAGCGGCTATCCGCTCGCGGACCTGTCTCCACTGCCTGGACGCGATCGGCGTCTCCGAGGTCCACCTGTTCACCGTGGTCCCCGACAACGTCTCGGGCAGCCTGCCGGGGATGGACGCCGCCAGCGACGCCCACGAGGCGCTCGACGCCCAGCGCGAGACGTTCGAGGCGGCCGGGTTCGACGTGGAGACGCACGTCGCCCGCGGGGCGCCGTACCGCCGGATCAACGGGCTCGCCGAGCGACTCCCGGCGGATCTGACGGTTGTCGGCTCGCGCGGGCAAAGCCCGCTGCGCAACCGTCTCATCGGCGACACCGTCCGCAACGTCGCCCGTACGTCCGTGGTCCCGCTGCTCGTCGAGCGGATCGGCGACGAGCCCGAGGCTGCGCGTGGCACCGGCGCCGCGGTCACACAAGAGCATCTGTTTCACGAGGTACTGTACGTGACCGACTTCTCGGACAACGCGGAGCGCGCTTACGAGTTCCTCCCTCGGCTGCGACGTGCGGCTGACCGAGTGACGCTGTTGCACGTCCGAGAGCGCGAACAGAGGGACCGCGGGGAGTCGTCCGCTGTCGCCCGCGAGCGGCTGGCCGAACGTGCAACGGACCTCGAGCGACGGATGGACGTCGAGACCGAGATCGCCGTCCGATCCGGCGAGGCGGTCGAGGAGATCATCGCCGAGGAGCGCCGGGTCGATCCGACGCTCACGCTGATGGGCGCTCGCGGGACGAGTCGTCTCCGGCGACTGCTGCTCGGGAGTGTTTCCGAGTCCGTGATCGCCCGCGGGACCACCAACGTACTACTCGTTCCGCCCGCGTCGGTGCCGCCGCGGTGATCCGCGGAGGGCCGGCACGCTGTCTGTCGCGATTGCCCCACGACCGGGCAACTACTTCTTGTATCAGGAGCTCTTACGACAACGTATGGAAACGAACGTCGGATCATCGGACAAGCTCGTTCGGATCGTCGTCGGTGCGCTTGCGGGCATCGTCTCGTTGGCGGGCCTCGCACAGGTCGTGGAGCTCCAGGGCGTCGTCTCGCTCCTGTTGGGGATCGTGGCGATCCTCATGCTCGGCACCGCGTTCACGAACAAGTGCGCGGTGTACTCGCTCTTCGGCGTCAGCACGCGCTGACCGGGGCGAGCTGAGTTCGGGTAGGTTCGTCGAGACCCGCCTGACGAGCGACAGCGACGCCGCTTGCCTGCTGACTCGAACCGCGTGGCGAACCGGAACAACGCGTGGGCGACGGTCCGCGGCGCGGCGGCGGCAGCGCCAGACGGGTCGGACGTACGACGCGAAGAACACAGCCCGCGAGGTACGGGGAATGGGCCGAAGACGCGTCGCTTAGAACGTGAAGACTTGGTCGGCGTCCTCGGCGGCCTCGAGGAACGTGACCGCGCCGGCGAACTTCGTCGTCACGTCGTCGTCGATGGCGTCGCGGTCCCACTGGAGCATGTCCAGCGTGGTCGTGCACGCGACCGACGTAACCGCGTCGCCGCCGTCGGCGATCAGCTGGCCGAGCATGTCGTACGGATTCGGCATCCCCTCGTCGAGGAGCGGCTGGATCGACGACAGGTCCTTCTCGCCCTCGGTCAGGTGGGTCAACCCGTCGAAGGTGAAGTACAGGAACACGTCCGTGTCCATCGTCAGCGCCACGTGGCCGAGGTTGGTGGCCATCGCGAGGCTCTTGGGGTCGTCGCTGGAGACGATGATCCCGATCTCGTCCATGCTCACTCCTCCTTGCGGACGTAGTGTTTGAACACGTCGTCGCCCTCCTCCTGCTCGAGGAGCGTGACGCCGTCGGTGCCGGATGCCCAGCCGTCGATGTCGCTCACGCTGCCGGGGTCGGTCGCGACGACTTCGAGCACCTCGCCGGCGGCGAGGTCGTCGATCGCACCCTTCGTCTTCACGATGGGCATCGGGCAGCTCAGTCCCTTCACGTCGAGGGTCTCGGTGATGTCGATTTCAGTGCTCATGGTGGATTTCGATTGTGCGCATTGGTCAATACTGTCTGTTCGGTCTTTAATGTTGCGTATGGAATCCAATACTGTTCGCGCGGCGACGGCGCTCGTGGGCGAGCATCGTTCCGTCACAGAACGGGGACCGGAGCGTGGGATCGAGGAAGGCCCACGTGACATCCCGGGTGTGTGGGCGGGAGATCGCCCGGCGGTGAGGTGCGCGAACTCGGGGATCAGGTGTACTGCCGGATCAGCGACACGAGCTGGTCCTTCTGGCGGACGCCCACCATCTGCTCGACCTGTTCACCGTCCGCGAACAGGTACATCGTCGGCACGCCCTGGACACGGTACTGTTGGGCCAGGCGCTGTTGAGCGTCGACGTCGACCTTCGCGACGGTCGCGTCGGTCTCGGCGGCGATCTCGGTCACGATCGGCTCCAGCATCTTGCAGGGGCCACACCAGTCGGCGTAGAAGTCAGTGAGGACGACGCCGCCCTCGTCGACGAGTTCCTGCAGGTGGTCGGTGCTCTCGACGTGTACCGGCTCGCTTCGGTCGGGTGCGGTCTCGTCGCCGTCCTCCTCCCCGCTGAGTTTGTCCTTGAGCTCCTCGGCTTTCTGCTCCCGGATCTGATCTCGTTCGCTCATCACCACTCGCTACGTGACCCACCACTATAATAGTTTTGTAGATAGTGCACAAGATAGACTACTACAGTGCTGTCCATAATGACATGGCACACCACGATCCGGTCCGATCCGATGGGGGCCCCATCGTTCGATAGAGTGACTTACGGCGATCGAGGGCGTACGTGGATTCATGCCGACAGACGTCCTCGTCCGCTGTGACGACTGTTCCTACGAGGAGACGTTCGGGTCGCTTCGAGCCGCGCGGACGGCGCTGGACGAACACGAGCGGGAGGCTGCTCACAGCCTCGACTGGCACATCGGCGGACTCTCGGGCGGCGTCGAGCGCGCGGCCGACGATGCCGGCGTGTGCGGCCGAGACGGATGTGCGAATTCGGATTCGCCGTTACTGGATCGTGAGGCAGCGCGTTCGACCGGCGGTGAGTCGTCTTGATGGGTTCTCCTTGAGGTTCCGCCCTGAAGGGCGAAAATTCCCGACCGCCGTTGGAATCGTCTGCTGTACGTCTATCGCGGCCATCCGTGGCGAAACTCGGGGAGAAGTGCTTCCGAGTGCTCTCGGCGTCGTTCACGTCCGCATTCGATACCGTGGCACAGTCATTCCGGACTGAGAGAATCAACCGAGGCCGCACCGAGAGAACGTGCCAGAACAAGCCGGGTGGGAGTCGTCCCGATGACCGACGCCACGAGCTGCCGCGTCAGTCCGCGCCCGCTGGCGTCGTGTCGCTCGTGTCGTTGCGGCTGCGCCACACCCCTTGGGCGTACGCGCCGAGGAACATCCCGGCGAGCGCCCAGAGGATCGTCAGGTTGCCGACGCCGAGGCTGGCGTAGGCGGCGCCCGGGCAGATCCCGGACAGCCCCCAGCCGACGCCGAAGATGGCGCCGCCGACGAGAACCTGATTGTCGAACGGCTTCAGCCGCCGTTCGAAGTTCCGGTTCGTCAGCGGCGCCCGCTCGAGCAGTTTCGGCGCGAGGAAGTACACTACGCCGGTGACCAGCGCGCCGCCGAACATGACGAACGGCAGGCCGAGGTCCTCGAACTGGAGGAAGTCCAGCACGACCTCCGGCCGCGCCATGTGGCTGTAGCCGAGCCCGAACCCGAAGATCAGGCCGCCGACGGCGATCAGCGGCATGAACAGCGGGTGGCGGTCGGAGCCACTCATTACGGGCTCACCCCCATCGCGGCGACGAGTTGAGCGACGCCGATCGCGACCAACAGGAACGTGGCCACGCCGATGAGCGAGGTCCGGGATGCGGATCCGACCCCGCAAACGCCGTGTCCGGACGTGCAGCCTTTCCCGATCCGGGTGCCGACACCGACGAGTATCCCACCGAAGAACAGGCGCCACACCTGTACGTCGGTGCTGTACTGGAAGCCGTCGCCGAGCGTGAACGAGTAGATCGCCGCCCCGGCGATGATGCTCGCGGTGAACACCAGGCGCCAGTCACGCGAGGAGACGTACTGTTTGAACCGGGATCGTCCCGACACGTACGACAGCGTCGACTCGAGGAACGTACTCGCACCGGCGCTGATCCCGGTGCCGAGGTAGATGATGCCGGCGCCGAGCCCCACGAACAGGCCGCCGATAGCGTACCGGCTGATCCCGTTCGGGAAGTACTCGGCGAACACTTGCAGTGGAACTGGATCGAGTACCATTGACGGTGTCCGTTAGTCGTCGGCCAGGGATTCCTGGCTGGCGGCGCAGTTGTTGGGGCCGAGTTCGAGGGTGAACGCCTCCTCGTCGTCGGCGGTCTGTTGTCCGAGGTTGGTCGCGATGATGTCCTCGTAGTTCGCGGGACGCGGCGGCATGTCCGCCAGTACCGTCTCCACGAACTCGTCCTTCTCGTAGCTGAGTGCGTCCATCCGCGCTTTCAGGTCGCCGATGGGCGCGGTGTAGGTGCCGTCCTCGGCGGGCACGGCGGCGTCGCTGAAGTGAGCGCCGCCGATGAGCGTCTCCTCGGGCAGCGTCAGCACGCGGTTTTGCAGCGACTCGTAGAGCTGTTCGGCGGCCTCGGGCGCACCGTCATCGCCCTCCTCGAGGTCGGGGCGGGCGACGCTCTCGATGAACAGTCCGTCGCCGGTCGCGAGCAGGCTCCCGCCCAGCAGGTAGGAGGTCATCCCGCTGGTGTGCCCGGGCGTGTATACCGTCTCGACGGTCGCCTCGCCGACTTCGAACTCGTCGCCGTCGGCGGCCTCCGTCAACTCGTCGGCGTACGTGACGCCGCGGCCGACCGCCGGCTCCGGGATGACGCCCTCGACGCCCTCCTCGTCGAGCGCGCGAACGCCCGAGATGTGGTCAGCGTGGACGTGCGTATCCAGCGCGTACGCGAGGTCGACGCCGAGTTCGTCGGCGTCAGCGAGGTAGCGGTCGGTGAACGCGCGCAGCGGGTCGACGATGGCCGCCTCGTCGCCGTCGACCAGCAGGTAGCCGAGACACCCGGACGAGGGACGCTGGTACTGGTACAGCGTCCCGGCGCCGTCGTAGTCGGTGACCTCGACGCGCTCGTAGATGCGCGCCCAGCCGTTCATCCCGTCTTCCAGGTGATTCACGTCGTACCCGCGCTCGGCGAGCGTGCCCGCGACGTACTCGCTGGCCCCACCCTTGGCACACAGGACGGTGACCTCGCGGTCGTCCGGGATCCGGTCGAGCACGTCGTCGTCGATGTCGTCCTCGAGGAACTCGAAGTACGGGATATTGATCGACTCGACGTTCTCGCCGTCGATCTGCCACTCCTCGTAGTCGGAGGCCATCCGCGCGTCGAGCAGCGTGACTTCCGCTCCGGCGTCGATGCGGCTCTTGAGCGACTCAGGAGAGACCGTGTCGACGTCCGCGTCGGGCGTCGGGAAATCGTCGGGATTCATTGTGTGCATCGCTTCGTATTCGGGGCTCGAACATAAGGGTTCGGATAGAAGTTCCCACAACCCACAATACTAAGTCGGCGAGCATCGCCGAGCTCGACCGCCCACCAGTACCCCCATTCTAACCGTCAAATCGCCCCGCCACGCACATCTGGATATCTCGGTCGCCGGAGCTCCAAGAACCGATATGGTTTTATGCCACCCGCTGATATTGCGTGATAGCTCCAATACACCATCGGAGTGATCAACCAATGAGCGAGACATTCGATATCACCGAGACGCTCGACGTGAGAGGCGCGTCGTGCCCCATGCCAGTTGTGAAGACGAAGTCGGCCGTCGACGGCCTCAGCGAGGGAGCGATCCTCGAGGTCGTCGCGACCGACCCCGGCAGCGTGAGCGACATCGACGGCTGGGCCGCCGGCACCGACGGCGTCGATCTGCTCGATCAGGTCGAGGACGGCGACGAGTTCACGCACTACATCCAGAAGACCTCGTAAGATGAGCACTGATACTTCCACAAACACGTCCGACGGCGACGCCGAGGCGATGACCGAGGCGGAGCTTCGCGAACGCGTCGAGGAGCTCGAGGACTCCGTCGCACGGCTCGAATCCGACGCCGACGACGGCCAGAAGAAGATGACCATCGTCGCCACGAAGGGGACCTTCGACATGGCGTACCCGCCGCTCATCCTGGCCTCGACGGCGGCCGCCTTCGGCTGGGATGTCGTCGTGTTCCACACCTTCTGGGGCCTGGACATCCTCCACGAGGAGAGGTCCAAGAACCTCCAGCTGTCGGCCGTCGGCAACCCGAGCATGCCGATGCCGAACGCGCTCGCGGCGCTGCCCGGAATGGACCGGATGGCGACGAGGATGATGGAAAAGAAGATCGACGACAACGGCACCGCCACCGTCGAGGAGCTCATCGACGTCTCGCTCGACCAGGGCGTCGAACTCCAGGCCTGCCAGATGACCATCGACCTGATGGACTACGACGAGGACGACTTCTACGACGACGTCGTCACCGGCGTCGGCGCGGCCACCGCGCTCCAGCACATGGCCGAGTCGGACGTGCAACTGCTCGTCTGAGTGGGTTTGACGGCTCCGAGTACGGACTCGTTCTCAGCTTCAGCAGGCTGATCCCATGTCGCGTTCGATCGGCGCACGACCGGTGTTGCCCCGGGACACGGCTCGCTGTGGCCTCGACCTCGCGAACCCCGTAACTGGGAGTGACAGCTCTCCCGTCGCTCAGTACAAGGTGTATAGATAGCGTCCGCTCGAGGGTGTAGTCGTCTGAAAAATCGAGAACGATGTCTGTCGCTGTGAGCGACAGGCGTGTCTCAGTTTACTGCCGGACGACGTTCGCCGCGCGAGGCCCCTTGGGCGAGGACTCGATGTCGAACTCGACCTCAGTACCTTCCGTGAGGTCTTCGCCGCCGACGTCCTCCATGTGGAAGAACACGTCTTCGTCGTCGTCGAGGTCGCCGTCGTCAGTCGAAATGAAACCGTAGCCGCCCGTGTCGTTGAAGAAGTCAACCTTACCGTTTGCCATTACAAATACACCGAGGGCTGGATGAGGGATAACCCTTCCGAGGGTCAAGGTACCACGACCCTACACACGACGTTCGCGGACTTACTCGACGGTGCCACCGTCGTTCAGCGCGACGCGTCGGTTCGCACCCCCTGTGGCCGGCGTCGACTCATCCTCGGAGTCCGTCGTGAACTGCTCCAGTAGTTCGTGGAGGCTCTCCGCCTCCCGTGCGAGTTCCTGTGCGTCGAGTTCGACCGATTCCATCGTCTCCACTTGCTCCGTGGTTTTGTCGACGATCTCCTCGGCCTCCGATGCGGTCTCCCGAGATATCTCCGTGACCGGTTCGATCATCGACACCGTTTCCTCGGTCGTGGCGGCCTGATCGTCGGTGACTCGGCTGATCTCTTGGACGCCTTCGTTCGTCTCCTGGGTGTTCGTCTGGACCGCCGCGAGGGCGTCGCCGAGGTCGTCGACCGCGTCGACGCCCGCCTCCATGCTCTCCTCGGCGCGGCGGACGTTCTCGACGGTCTGTTGGGTCTGGTTCTGGGTGGCGTGGATGCGGTCCTCGATCTCGGTGGCGGCGTCGGCGGTCTCCTCCGCGAGCGCCTTCACCTCGTTCGCGACGACGGCGAAGCCGTCGCCCTCGCGGCCGGCGCGGGCGGCCTCGATGTTGGCGTTGAGCGCCAGCAGGTTCGTCTGTTCGGCGATCTCCGTGATCAGGTCGACGATCTCTCCGATATCGTCCATCTGCCCGTCCAGCGCCTGGATGTTCTCGACAGTCTCCTCGATCGTCTGCTCGACCTCGGCCATCCGCTCGAAGGCCTCCTCGGCGGTCTCCTCGCCGTCGGCCGCGAGCGTCGCCGTCTGGTCGGACGTCGACGCGACCTGCTGTGCCGAGGAGGCGACCTCCTCGATCGTCGCCGAGAGCGTCGACATCTCGCCGGCGGTTTCCTCGAGTAGTTCACGCTGTTCGGTCGCGTTCTCGGCGATCTCCTCCATCGAGCCGTTGACGCTCGCGCTCGCCTGACGCGCCCCGCCGACGCTCGTCGTCGTCTCCTGGGTCGCCCGCGAGACGGCCCCGGCGAACGACTGGATCTCGTCCATCGCGTCCTCGAACTCCGTGATCATCCGATTTATCGAGTCGCCGATCTGTGCCATTGCGGCGCTCTTGCTGTCCGGGTCAACGCGAACGGAGAGGTCGCCATCCGCCGCACTGTCCATCGTACTGCTGAAGCTGTCCGCCTTTCGCTCGAGATGGTCGTTCAACTCCTCGACCTCCTCGCGACGGGCATCGGCCTCGGCCATCGCCTCCTCCACGTCGGCCATCTCGTCTTTCGCGGCCGTGACCTGCTCGAGGCGTCTCGCGGACACCTCGCGGGACTTCTCGATGGAGACCCAGTTGGTCATCAGCGCGCCCGTCAGCATCAGGATGCCGATCGCGTGGATGCCCGACCACGCCCAGGGGTTGCTGAGCGCGGGGCCGTGATTGAAGACGTTCGTCGGGTCGATCATCGCGAAGACGACGTGGCCGGCGGCGACGTACACGAGGCCGAGCCCGAACGGCATCCAGTCCTCGTACACCGCGATGATCGCCATGACGATGAAGAAGTGGAAGTGCGCCTCGATGAACCCGCCGGAGAACCGGACGAGCATCGTCGAGGTGACCATCAGCCCGAGCGACGTGGAGGCCGTCTTCCACCGCCTCGGAACCTGCGGAACGCTCGAAACCGCAAGCAGCGCGACCGTGATCCCGCCCATCGTTGCGACGAGCCATGTCGGAACCGACGGGACGGTCGCTCCCGTGATCAGCGTGTCAGTGCCCTCCCAAAGTCCGAGCGCGATCAGGAAGGGGATGTGAAGCGCGAGCGAGATCCGGATGTTCCGATGCCGCTGGGTCCACTGGTCCTCCGGAATCCCGGTCCCGTCCGGCGTGTACCTGACGAACGACTGGACCTTCTCGACAATTCCCCCGTCCGATTGGGTTTCCCGATCGGATGTGATCTCCGTTGTGGGCATTTCGTGGATCCCCGTCTCACAGGCATATAATGCTAAAGTCGCAATTATCAGCTGTAAAAAACATCCGCGGGCCGGATCTGTTCGCCGACGGGCGCTCCTCCCGCCGGGGCGATGTCCTGCGGTTTGACCGTGTTCCGAACCGCCAGCCGTCGATCGATTCCTTCGGAGACCCCGTTGTACTAACTCGATCGCGTATGGATCTGTGTGTGGTCCGGATCCGCACGGTCGGCCACGATGGAGCCCTCAGCGGACGCCGTGCAGACTGTACTCGACGGCGCGCTCGACGTGGAGCGCGGTCGTGTCGAACAGGAGAACGCCCGGGCGGTCGGACTGCTCGACGAGGAGGTCGATCTCCGTGCAACCGAGGACGACGCCCTCGGCGCCGGCCTCGACGAGGTCGTCGATGACACGAAGGTACGCGTTCCGGGATTCCTCGCGGATCACGCCGCCCGTCAACTCCTCGAAGATCACGTCGTCGACGAGGGTTCGGTCCTCGTCGTCGGGGACGATCACGTCGATCCCGCGGTCGGCGAACCGCTCGGCGTAGAAGTCGCCCTCCATTACCGCGGCGGTGCCGAGCACGCCGACGGTGTCGATCCCGGCGGCGTCGATCGCGTCGGCGGTCGCGTCGACGATGTGGACGAACGGGACCGACAGCGCGTCCTCGATCGCGGGGGCGACGCGGTGCATCGTGTTCGTCGCCATGACCACGAAGTCGGCGCCGGCGGCTTCCACGTCGCGCGCGGCGTCCGCGAGGAACGCGCCGGCGTCGTCCCATCGCTCCTCCCGGATGAACCGCTCTATCTCCCCGAAATCGACGCTGCGGATCACTAGGTCGGCCGCGTGATGCCCGCCGAGGGCCTCGTTGATCCCCTCGTCGAGCAGCCGGTAGTACTCGATCGTCGACTGACTGCTCATGCCGCCGAGAACCCCCACTGTCAGTGGCGTCTCGCTCATCGACTGCCGACGCGACTGCGGCACATATAGTCCCAGCGGACAGCGGTCACTTCTCCATCCGCATTTCGTCTCCTTGTATTGTACAAGACAAACAATATTACTGTGGGGCCCGTAGCGTGAGGTATGCGGATCGTATTCGCGACCGACCTGTCCGACGCGAACGAGGCGGCGATCGAGTCCCGGACCTGCCTCGAGTGTCTCGACAACATCGGCGTCACCGAGGTGCATCTGCTCACGGTCGTCCCGGACAACGTCTCCAGCGGACTGCCGGGGATGGACGTGGCATCCGACGCCCGCGAGGCGCTCAAGACCCAACGCGGGGTGTTCGAGGAGGCCGGATTCGAGGTGGAGACGCACGTCGCCCGCGGGACGCCCCACCGACGCATCAACGGCCTCGCGGAGCGACTCGACGCCGACATGATCGTCGTCGGATCGCGGGGGGAATCACCGCTGCGTAACCGGCTCATCGGTGGAACCGTCCGTAACGTCGCTCGAACGGCGGTCAGACCGCTTCTCGTGGAGCGGATCGAGAAGACGGAGACCGGCCCCGCGGTAACGAAGGAACACCTCTTCCAGAACACGCTGTACGCGACGGACTTCTCGGACAACGCCGAGCGGGCCTACGAGTTCTTCCCGGCGCTGACGGGCGCGACCCAGCGTGCGACGCTGCTGCACGTCCGCGGGCGTGAACAGCGCGAGGACGACGACTCCGAGCAGGAGGCCCGCGATCGGTTGGAAGAGATGGCCGAGGAACTTCGCGACCGGATGGGCATCGACGTAGAGACGAACGTCCGGGCGGGCGGCGCCGTCGAAGAGATCGTCGCCGAGGAGGAGCGCGTCGGCGCGACCACGACGCTCATCGGTGCGCGCGGGACGAGCCGCCTCCGGCGACTGCTCCTCGGGAGCACCGCCGAATCGATCGTCGCACAGGGGAACAACAACGTCCTGCTCGTGCCGCCGGAGTCGGCGACGCCCAGATGAGTGGTCGCGCAGGGGAGTCCGCGGCCAACTGAACCCCCGGCTCAGACAGAGGGGCCGGCGGTCGGAGAGATCACGCCCCGGCGGACGACCTGCGACGTTCGATCGCCGAAAGCAGCCCGTCCGGTCGTCGATCCGCCGGGTACGACCGATCGTCGCCTTCAATTAGGCGGACACGTACTGCGCCGTCGGCGTAATCGACCTCGGCGATCTGATCGTATGGGATCGCTTCGGTGTCGGTGTCGAGCGTCCAACTCGTGTTGAGGAGGTTCGCCTCGGCGTCCGGATGGATCGTCAACGCGGACTCCCCGACGGTCACGACCGTGACCCCGTACTGCTTCGCCGCGTCCAACCCGATGACGGAATCGCCGGCGGCGGTCACCGTGTACACCGGGGTCTGATCCGGGTCGACGTCAAGGGCCGCGGCCGCCGCGCTTCGGATGTCCGCCTCCGCGTCCGCGAGCGCACCCTCGGCGCCGCGTTTCACCTTCCGAACTCCAGCGAGCGCGAGAGCCGGCCCGCCGATCAGGATCGCGGTTCCGAGGTAGATCCGGTCGGCAGCGAGGACGAAGTTCCCACCCAACAGCAGCGCCAGCACTACCGCCCACGGCCACTGCCAGCCGGCCGTCCACACCGGCGTGAACGTCCCGACGTCGATCGTACCCTTCTCAGCCATCGCGGTGCCTCCGGAGCGTCGTCCGGCGCTCGTCGACTGTCACGCACTGGGGTTTACCGGTGTCGTACTTCGGTGTTGCTCTCGAGACCGGGCGAGCGTGAGCAGCCCGCGTACGGTGTCCATGTTCTCCCCGAGCGCGACGAGCGCCTCGACCGACTCAGCGCGGTCGAACGCCGTCGCGAGCCGGCGAACGTCCTGGCGGGCGGCCTCGGCGGCCGCCTCGTCCTCGGGGGCGACGTCAGCGAGCGCGTCGCTCGCGACTTCGAGCGTCGACAGCAGATCGAGGAACGTGTCGGTGTTGTCGCCGATCTGGCGCAACAGCACCAGCGTCTCCTCGCGCTCGAACGCCACGCGAAGGCGGGCGATCTCCCCGCGGTTCTCGGCGGCGACGGTGCGCAACTCGGGGACGAGTTCCGCCGAGAGGTCCTGGGCGACGACGACCAGGTCGAGCAGGTCCGCCAGTGCGTCGGCGTTGTCACCGACCTGCTCTACCAGTCGCATCGTCTCCTCGTTCTCCAGAGCGGTTCGCAGGTCCGCCAGCGGTTCGCGGTTCTCCGCGACGGCCGTGCGCAGTTCCGGCACGAGCTCGTCGCTCAGCCCGCGCACGACCGTGAGCAGGTCCAACAGCGCGATCAGATCGTCAGCCTGCGCGTCGACGCGGGCGGCCAACTCCTCCAGGTCGGCGTCGTCGCCGGCGGTGGCGGCGAACGCGTCCACGTCGGATGATGTGTCACTCATGGCACAGGGAACCGGGTCGTACCTGCGCATCCAGACGTTCCAGTACAGCGACGGGATCACGTTGATGTCGAGGATCCAGTTGAGCCGGCTGACGACCGGCGCGGAGATGGAGTCCTCGTAGTCGAACTCGGCGATCATCGCCTTCCCCTTCTCGACGAGGATCGGACAGGCCGTGTAGCCGTCGTAGTCGGGCGCCAGCGAGCGGTCCTGGAGGAACCGGTCGACGTTGTCGACGGCGGGGTCAGTCGGCGGCGCGGGCCAACAGCTCGTCGCTGGGCAGTTCCTCCTCGAGTTTTTCGACCTTCGCCGGGACCGGCTGGGAGATGATCATCGTATCGTAGGTCTTGTCCGTTGTGACCGCCGATCCGACGCTCAGCGATCCGACCATCCGCCCGGCGTTGTCGCTACCGATGAAGACGATGCTCGTATCGTTGTCCCGTGCGAACCGCCGGATCCGGCCCGCGATCGTTCCGTACGGCGCGTGGCCGTCCACGAAGATCGGTTCGAAGCGTGCGTCGGGTGCGATCGCGTTCACCGACCGCCGGAGCGTCTTGACGATCCGTTCAGTGTCGTACGTCTCGTCGTCCCCGACCCAGTTGTGGTTCCGGGCGTACGTCGTGTTCCCCTTGGGGATCACCGTCACCACGGTGACGCCCTCTTCGAGGATGCGGTCGAACTGGTTCGCGCGGACGAGCGCCGCGTTCGAGAGCGCCGACCCATCGTAGGGGACTAACAATCCCATACGTACAGAACATCTTTTATATGTCGTCTATCTTCCGATCAGTTTGCGATACTCTCGGACGAGTACGAAGCCCACAGCGTCCCGACGCTCACACTGTCTGATTCACGAAGGGGGAACGTTGGCCCCACCAGCGGGATCCGGGGTGGTCCGCTGGAGGGGGCTGTCAGGAGGTGGTGGTCCCTCGGACGGTCACAGGGAGACGCCGGCGATCAGTCGCTCGTCATCGCGTCCGTGCTCGCGGCGCAGTTGTTGGGGCCGAGTTCGAGGGTGAACGCCTCCTCGTCGTCGGCGTCCTGCTGGCCGAGGTTGGTCGCGATGATGTCCTCGTAGTTCGCGGGACGCGGCGGCATGTCCGCCAGCACCGTCTCCACGAACTCGTCCTTCTCGTAGCTGAGTGCGTCCATCCGCGCTTTCAGGTCGCCGATGGGCGCGGTGTAGGTGCCGTCGTCGGCCGGGACCGCGGCGTCGCTGAAGTGGGCGCCGCCGATGAGCGTCTCCTCGGGCAGCGTCAGCACGCGCTCCTGGAGCGTGTCGTAGAGCTGTTCGGCGGCCTCGGGCGCGCCGTCGTCGCCCTCCTCGAGGTCGGGGCGGGCGACGCTCTCGATGAACAGCCCGTCGCCGGTGGTGAGCAGGCTCCCGCCCAGCAGGTAGGAGGTCATCCCGCTGGTGTGCCCCGGGGTATAGATCGTCTCGATCGTCGCGTCGCCGACCGCGAACTCGTCGCCGTCGGCGGCCCGCGTCACCTCGTCCGCGTAGGTAACGCCGCGCGGGACGGCGTTCTCGGGAATAACGCCCTCGACGCCCTCCGCGGCGAGCGCGCGCAGGCCGCTGATGTGGTCGGCGTGGATGTGCGTGTCGAACGCGTAGGTCAGTTCGGCGCCGAGCTCCTCGACGTCCTCGAAGTAGCGGTCGGTGAACGCGCGCAGGGGGTCGACGACGGCGGCCTCGTCGCCGTCGACCAGCAGGTAGCCGAGACACCCGGACGAGGGACGCTGATACTGATAGACGGAGCCGGGTCCGTCGTACTCGGTGACCTCCGTGCGCTCGTAGATGCGCGCCCAGCCGTTCATCCCGTCTTCCAGGTGATTCACGTCGTAGCCCCGCTGCTTCAGCGCGCCGGCGACGTACTCGCTGGCCCCACCTTTGGCGCACAGGACGGTGACCTCGCGGTCGTCCGGGATCCGGTCGAGCACGTCGTCGTCGATGTCGTCCTCGAGGAACTCGAAGTACGGGACGTTGATCGACTCGACGTTCTCGCCGTCGATCTGCCACTCCTCGTAGTCGGAGGTCATCCGCGAATCCAGCAGCGTGACCTCCTCGCCGGCGTCGATCCGGCGCTTGAGGTCCTCTGGCACGATCGATTCGACCTCGACCTCTGGCTCGGGGAATTCGTCTGCCATCACGATTTCCAATGGGCGTCGATATAATAAGTATTGCGCAATACAACCAAGACAACTGCTCGCCGTTAGTGATGTTCTCGTACCCGGATCAGACGTATATAGAGAAATCGGGGCCTAATGCGCACTTGGACGTGTTTCCGCCGATCTGCTGCCCGCAGTTGTATTGTAGTAATAGTAAATTACTACTGTGTCCGGCCACGTATTGTACATCGTCCACATAGCTTTTGAGGCGCGGCGACAACGGTGACGGAAGCCCGCTCCGTTCGTAACGGTGACGAAAGACCGCTCCGTTCGTAGTCGTCGGTGGCGACGCTGCGGGGACGCGTGCGACGAGCAAGCTCACGCGTACTACTACCCGGACGAGTTGAGATCCAGATCACGATAGTCAGCGATCGCGAGACTGGGCGGCTCTCGGGCGCGATCTTGACCGGTCGTGAGGGGTCGACGAGCGTTTCGACACCGTCGCGACCGCGCTCCACGCGGAATTCCCGTCGAAGCGTCGCGATGATCGCCCTCGCGAACGCGCCGCCGTTCAGCCGTCCGGGACCCCGTTTTGACCGCGGCAACGGTGCTCGACGGGACCCCGACGGCGTGACGCGTCGGTGCCGAGGCGACCGTAACGGCTGGGCG